>Ga0114999_10000092_pt1 | contig 118227 bp, 95 predicted proteins | sample ArcticOcean_MG_C_3_FD_89820 | JGI IMG/M metagenome (GOLD analysis project Ga0114999, IMG submission 89820) | Marine microbial communities from western Arctic Ocean - ArcticOcean_MG_CB8_126 | ecosystem: Environmental > Aquatic > Marine > Oceanic | place: Arctic Ocean: Canada Basin | collected...
GAATTTCCATCGGAGAATTCTTCACTGGTGACTTCCAGTACGTCGTGCTGATCAACGACGACGACCTTCGTGGAAGCGACGCCCACGCACTCTTCAGCAACATCAGACTCCACGAGCTCGAACGGTGATCGGACTCGCCCGTTTATCCATCTTGACGTCAAGTCCGGGACAGGAATACAAGCCTCACGTCAATTTGCGCGGGCAAATTGCAGGTCTGAAAGTCGTCGCCTTGCGTTCTCCGTCACATCGTTGGAGTCACAGGCCTGATATATCGGCTTGGTGAAACACGATGTCCCGCGCACGTTCAGGTTGCTATTTCAGCTCTCTGAACTGAACCATTACGCTGTGTGTGGAACTTGCAGTTACTGAGGCAGGGTCCCTTGTAGATCTGCGATCGCCTGTACATCGTCAAAGAGTGACACAAATGCATGACCGACTTGGCCAGATGCTCTGCCGCTGGAGACACAGGGTCGCCGCTCGCTCGATCAAAGGGCGAGTGCTTGATATTGGTTGTGGAACAAATCAGCTCATCAAGTCCCATGGTGACGGCATCGGCGTAGACGTCCATGGCTGGGACGGAGTCGATATTATCGTCGACAATACGGCCGACCTCCCGTTTGAGGACCGTGGCTTCGACACTGTCACAATAATAGCCGCACTGAATCACATTCCAAATCGGAAGGAAGTTCTGCTGGAAACCAACAGGCTCCTTCGTGATGGGGGACGAATTGTATTGACTATGATCCCGCCACGGCTGTCGACTATATGGCATTTCCTCCGACGTCCGTGGGATGCAGACCAGCATGAGCGGGGAATGAAGGACGGCGAAGTCTACGGCATGACGGTCAGGGAAGTTGACGACCTGCTTGGCGAGGCCGGGTTTGAAAACATTCACCATGAACGATTCATGCTCGGGGTCAACTGCCTCACAACGGCTGAGAAACCGCTGATCGGCAAGACAGCACCCAGTGAAGACCGTGTGGCGGCATAGGAATCAGTCATTCGGCCCGGAAGCCGTTCTTCCCGACACTGCTAACCCTCAAGTGAGTCGCCATGCACCTTCTCGTGAGCATACCGGCACTGAACGAAGAGCAAACCGTCTCTCACGTGATCGATCTGGTTCCGCAGAAGATTGACGGCGTAACGCGAACGACAATCCTCGTAGTTGATGACGGCTCAACGGATAACACCGCTGCCGTCGCCGTCGAAGCCGGGGCTTGCGTCGTTTCCCACGCCTGCAATTGTGGCGTAGGGGCCGCCTTTCAGACTGCGGTCCGTGAAGCCGTTCGCAGGGGAGCAGACATCCTCGTGACGATTGATGGGGATGGTCAGTTCGACGCCGCCGATATTCCACAGCTCGTGGCCCCCATTCTACATGGTTCGGTCGGGCTGTGCACAGCGAGTCGATTTGCAGACGCAGCACTGATTCCGCAAATGCCAGGTATCAAGATTTGGGGCAATCATCGAGTTGCGTCAATTGTCAGTGCGCTGGCCGGCGAACAGTTTCACGACGTGTCATGCGGTTTTCGTGCGTATTCTCGCGACGCCATACTACGAATCACTCCTCTTGAGTCTTTTACCTACACTCATGAGGTTCTGCTCGACCTGGCCGCTAAGCGGGTCGCGATCAGAGAGATTCCACTTGCCGTTCGTGGAACACGCGAATTCGGCGAATCCAGGGTCGCGTCCAATGTGTGGAGATATGCCGTTCGTACGCTTTCGATCATGGCCCGTTTTTACCGGGACCATTATCCGCTCAAACTGTGCAGTACACTGGCATCTGTACCGCTCGTCGCCGCGTGTGTGCTTCTGGCGATCTCCGGCTGGCAGTGGTGGCAGACAGAAGTCTGGCTGAAGTCATTTGCTTTCGCCGGCGCGAGCCTGATTGGCGTTTCCCTGGCATTGATGTTCTTCGGGTTCCTGGCTGGGGTTACGAACAGACTCCGACGGAACCAGGAGGAGATTCTCTATTGGCTTCGTCTGAGTGCGACGCGCGAGGCCGCCACTACGGGAGGCGACACAACTGCAGAAACACCTATCGTGCCGTTTCCAGCTCCCGCACGCTCCCAGGATCGAGCCAACCGGGCATCCGCATGACCTGACTAACCGCGCAGACGCACTAGCTATTCGCCCTGACTCTGTTTCTACTGCACACACGCATCGATAAGCATTCAGAGTTATGAAGACTCTTCTTCTCAACAAGCTATTTCAGTCAGATAAAGCGGCGCTGCTGACTGCCGTCGGGGTGACACTTACCGTAATGGTTGTCTATTTTCCGATGGCGTTCCTCGGCACGGGTGTCATCGGACCGGCGGACATTGCTTACGGCGCATACCCATGGAGGGCCGACTACTATAGCCCCAATCAAGCTGTATTGTCGGATGAAGCGGACCTCTTCATTCCAATGGTCGCCTCAGCTCATGCCTACCTCCGAAATGGCGATCTGCCGCTGTTCATGCCGGATCACCTGAATGGTATTCCGGTACAGTTTGTCGCAAATAGCGATGTCAATTCCATTCCACTAATGCTGAGCACGCTGACGTTCGGTGTTCCGATCGGAATCAACGTCTGGTTAATCGGTCGGGCCCTGTTTGCCGCTTACTGTACATTTCAGCTGCTTAGAGTCTGGAAACTCGGCCGAGAGGCCGCAATTGTCGGCACGATCACTTTCATGTTCAGCAGTTTTGCCGTTCAGCGATTTGTGCAGTCGTTCTTTCTGATTTACGCGCTCATACCAGTTCTATTATACGGAATCGAGAGGATCCTGCAGAACCGGAGTAAGGCGTGGTGTCTGGGACTGCCACTGGCTGGCTACATGCTGGTTTCGGCCGGATATCCGCATATGAGTATTGTGGTTGCTCTCTTCGTTTCCGGCTACACATTGCTGCGGCTGATGGAGCGCCGCTGCCTCACTGATGTTTACATTCTCAGCGGAATCGTAGTCCTGACAGTGGCGATGGCGATGCCCGTGCTGCTGGCAACTTACGACTACTTTTATGGTGGGTTCGATTGGACATATCGTGCAAATCGGTGGACCAATCGGCTACAGTCAGAGTCACTTGTTTCGCTGGCAGTTCCTGAAGTGCTCTTGAACCGCAGGTCAAGTGACAGCTGGATTCGGAATGCTACATACATTGGCGTTCTTCCATTGATCATGGCCTGCGTTTCCATCTTCCTTATCGCCTGGAAGCGCCATTCATTCTGGTATCTCACGGCGGTTGTGTTCGTCTTGCCCCTTGCGCTTTACAACCTGTCCGGCTTCAACCAGTACGTGTGGAAGCGTCTTCCGGTACTTGGCAGTGTGGCGCCAAATACGTTGATCCTGCTGTGGATGGCCAGCATGAGCTTGATGTCAGCTTTTGGCGTAGACGCCTGGCTAAGTGCCGACTGCGGCACGAAACGTCGTGTGGCCACGCTGGCGGCATTGGTTGTCGCACTAGTCGGGTTCGGCGTGTTTGCCTGGCCGGTCGTGGCGGCAGCTGCAGAAATAGAGTCAAAGGTGGCCGTGGTCGCCTGTGTGCGGGCTCTTGTCGTAGTTTTCGTCGTGGGTGTAATGGCCTGGAGCATTCGTCGAGGTCAATCCGGGACGCGCTGGCTTGCACCGGCTTCGGTTGTTGTCGTACTGGTCGACCTTGGTGCAATGGGGTATGACTGGAATGACACGACGCCTGTGAGCCGCTTCTACCCGGAAACGGCAGGCGTGAAATACCTGTTAGAGCACCAGGGTGATTGCAAGGTGCTTCCAACGGGAACTGCTCTGCACAGTCGAATGGCGTCAGCTGTGGGTATTCGAGCGTTGGGAGTCCGCGGCTTTCCGTCCAGCCGTATCAAGCAATTGTACCAGGCGATTTCAGACGACGCCTTTCGCGTTCATCCAACGCAGACGCTTCTATCAGTCGCTCACCCGGATCATGGTGGAGTCCGTCTGAATGCGCCGCTGATCGACTCGCTGGGAATTCGCTACGTTGCTACTCCACCTGACGCAGTACTCTGGGGCGATCGGTCCAGTGAACTGCAGGGATACTCACTTGTGTATGACGACGATATCCGCATCTGGGAGAACAGCGAAGCCCTGGAACGAGGCTACATAGTGCCGCGAGTCAGCGTCACGAGTAATTCGATCGAACGACTCATTGACCCTTCCGTGAGGGCCGCGAACCAAGCGTTTATTGATGACTCGGATTCAAGTGATAGTGCACTTCTCGAATTGGTCGAGAAGAATGGACTTCCTCTCGACGGTAGTGTGACTCCCGTTGAATTGGGTGGTTACAGGCAGCAGTTCGATGTAACGGCGTCCCGTCCTGCAATGCTCGTGGTCTCCGACAATTTCCATAGCGGTTGGGTGGCCAGGATTGGATCGGTGAAAGTCCCGCTTTGGCGAGTTAATGGAAACATGCGCGGCCTGCCTGTTCCTAGGGGTGCCTCAGAAGTGACACTCACGTATGAACCGGCTGGTTTGTGGCCGGCGATGTATTTGTCGTCGAGCGTCGCGGGCGGGCTATTGTTCACTCTCATAGGTCGCGCAATGATGTGGTTTCTACAAAGGCAGAGGGCTCAGGCTGAACCAGTTCATTTGAGTGTCTCTGCAACTGGCGCGGACGTTCCGTCACATGCACTCGCGTCGAGGCAAACGGAGTTGAGCCGCAGACGGGCGGGCTAATTCGCTTCCGCCTCTCTCTATTCGGCTCGCTGCCACTATTCGGCTCGCTGATTGAAAGGCCGTGCGTCTTCATGTATTAATAGGCAGCGCGTCAATAGTGTTCAATTGACGGAGGGCTGCTGAGACGCTGGTTACGTGTTTGCCCAATGCCAACGACCGTAGCGCCGGGATCCGATCGACAAGGAGGCTGGCTAACAGCTTTCCGAACATCCGGCAAGGTATTCCTTGTCGGTATTGTGCTAGTGTTTGTGGTTCGGCACGTCATGGGATTTGGAGTAACAGCCGGCTCTATTGCCAACACCTGTCATGCCGCGCCAGGGTGGCTGCTTCTCGCGGCCATTCTTTATGTTCTGAGCTGGTTGCCCGCGGCAGCGTTGTGGAAAACGATGCTGACCCCATGCAATGTACGTGTTCCATTGTCGGCACTGTTCACCGCAGCGCTTTGCGGGCTGATTGGTAAGTACACGCCGGGAAAGGCGGGGTCACTGCTAATTCGGGCGATGATGCTCAAGAGGTATGCGATCAAGATGCCGGTGTCAATTGTGACAGCTCTTTGTGAGACAGTAATCCTGCTGGCATCTGGTCTGGTCATTGCTGTGGGCCTGCTGCCCGTGACTGTCTCACTGGACCGTGTCAGGGAGAGTGTTCATGGACCTGCCTTTGTAATGCAGTGGGCGACATGGCTGTGGATGCGGCCTGTTCTGACCATCGGAGCCGCTGCCGTCGGTGTCATCATTGCTGTCAGGTACGCCGTACCACATTTACTGGCTCGCGTTCTTCGATCACGAGTTAATCAGACATGGGACAGCGAGCCGTTTGGTCGGCTCATTGGTAACTGGCGATTCTGTTTCGTCAGTTGCGGTACAGCCGCGTTATTCTGGGGGCTGGAGGGCGTGAGTCTGACGTGTGTGCTGCAGGCGACCGGATATGAGTCTTTCGACGTTGCGACAACCATCGCTTGCGTCGGGGCCTGCTCGTTGGCCAGCAGCATTGGATGCTTTGCAGTATTCACGCCGGGTGGGCTTGGAGTGCGCGAGTGGATTCTGATTGAGTCGCTGCTGTGTCTGCCTGGAATGTCTGCAGAGTCGGCTGTTGCTGCCAGTATTCTACTACGAGTCGTATGGTTGTTGGCTGAAGTAACAACTGGTGGCGTTCTGTATGTTATTGTCTTTCGGAGAGGATCGCCGCGTATTCCAGATGCAGTTGCGACGCCGGACAGACGCCAGGCAGCATGAGGAAAACGTAGCAATCCAGCACTCTTTGAGTTTATAGACTGCCTCGTTCGTGTGTCAGGCCGCTTTCGCAGGATCAGAACTGAATTCCTCGGATCACTGTAACCCGCGATAGTCGCGGTAAGCTTCTGCTGGCGCGACAGAGAGACGAAACGCGGTGAATCGCGTTTGAGGCATGGCGTTCTCTGATATCCTCAATTCGGTCCGTGTTATTTTCAATGTGTCCGGCGCCGGTCACGTAGGAACGCAGACGGCAATGTCCCTACAGTCTGCACCAGTAGTGCGGCGATGCGACGCCATCGCGACTCGCCAGGCATTACGCACCGCCGATACCAGGTAATCGCACGCCAGGCTCGGCTAGTCGTTATTTCCGTCAGTTGGGCATTGAACTTCCGATGATTCGCAGCGAGTTCATCTTGATCAGCTCTCGTGAGTTCCTCAGTGTGCCGGGTTTGAGTGGCGTTGAACTGATCGACTGACACCGGTTGGAACAGTGCCGAGAGATAACTCAACTGCTCTCTGGCCGAATCGAGCTTCGTCAAGTCCGAACTCCGGGATGGACTTGCCATGGCAGTCAACGCATCCCACGTCTGCGAAAGGAGCACTCGCAGCGGCGAAGGGAATTCGGAAACATTAGTCCTCGCCTCAGAGTCATGGTGTCGAAGTGAAGAGCATGGAACGATCACCATCCGTGGCGCAATCAACCGGCTACGACTCTTCTCGAAGCCGGTCCGTGGCAGTTCTGGAGTAGCACCGCGGCTGTCTGGGCGCTGGCGGTACTCAACGACGCGCGTCTTTTACTAGTTCCCGGCCACTCGCTGGAAGACCGACCTGCGACCGCCGTGGGAAGAACCGCGTTGACGCATTTGAAACCAGTCGCTTACAAGTCGCGCCTCTCGCGGTTCACACTACATTCTGGTTCAATTCACACCGGCACTGTTGGCATGGTGGTTGGTTTTTCTCAACCATACCAACGCGGAATTGCCCGGTTAACATTGCCGTGAAGGAACCGGATTAAGCAAACACTCATGGATGAGCTTAGATGCCACGGACGAATCATCACGCTGAATCGGAACTGACTGACCGCATATCGGCCCCACAGGAGCCGGGACGGGCCTCTCCATCCGAGGTAATCAACGCGAACCTGCGGCGACCGCACAGGCCCCTCGGTCACGGGTTCTCCTTTCATTCCGCAATGGATGTTCTGCTTCCGCACCTTTCGCGGCGCCGGCTCATTGCTCGCACACTCTATTACGGCTTATGGCGATCAAGAGTCGCAAGCTTCCGATCGCGACTAACGCAGGCTTTGCGTCGTGTAACACTGGTGATGACGGAACAGCCTCGCACGATTGACCGAACGCCGTGGGCGTCACCTGATGCTGCAGACGCCGCGGATGACCGGAGCGTCGAAGTCATCATTGTTACCTACAACTCCGAAGAAATCATCGAAAGCTGTATTCGATCGGCGTTCAATGCGAACCACGAGAGGTTTCGCCTCAAAGTAACGGTCGTCGACAACGCTTCGAGTGATGGGACGACGGCGGTTCTTGAGGGTCTGGCCGAGGAGTTCGCCGACCTCCAGGTACTGTCTAACCGGCGCAATGTTGGGTTTGGCCGGGCAATCAATGGTGCCGCCCGGATGACCAGTGCGGATTTCATCTTCTGTCTCAATCCGGACGCAACTCTCAAGCCCAATACGCTTGACACTGTTCTTTCGGATGCCACGTCCTCGATGTCAGTCGGTTTTCGCATGTGGGAATGTCGGCAGACTCCCTACGAGCATCCAAAGCTATACGACCCCGTCACGCGAGAAACGGAATGGGCCTCGGGAGCCTGTCTCCTGGCTCATACGGGAACGTTTCTGGATGTGGGCGGCTTCGACGGGAACATCTTTCTGTACGCTGAGGACGTGGAATTGTCGTGGCGCGTCCGAGCCAGTGGGTTTCGAATCCGATACGTTCCCAACGCAACACTTGTGCATTGCACTTATGAGGGAGCTGGCGACACCAAGCCGTCACAGTTCTACAACAGCCTGGTCTCCAACCTGATACTTCGCCTCAAGTACGGAAGCCTGTCGGAACTCACTCTGTTTGCTTTGGGGCTCATAACGCAAATGCTATGCCCTCCTCAGCTCCCGTCTCCACGCTGGAATATGCTGAAACACTTTGGTCTGGCCGTTCCGAATCTCGCTCTTGCGTCATGGACGCGAATCCGTAAGTTGCTGCTGCGGAATCCATCGGTCGCCCGATTTGTTGGATTCGACTACGAGCTGTCGCGGACTGGCTCTTTCTATCACGTGACGGACTTCAGGGACGGACCACTAGTCTCGGTTGTCATTCGAACCATGGACCGGCCGCAATACCTGCGCGAAGCGCTGCAATCTATCGCCAATCAGACCTACACAAACATTGAGGTCGTGGTCGTCGAAGACGGGCCTGCAAAGTCGCAGCACATCGTCAACGAGTTTCCGCAGCTCACGATTCACTATTTCGCCACCGGTATCAGATCCGGACGGTGCCGCGCCGGCAACGCCGGTTTGACAAAGGCCAATGGAAGGTATATCTGCTTCCTCGACGACGACGATCTTTTTTACGCGGACCATTTCGAGACGCTGGTCCACGTACTGCAGAACTCTCCGAACCGGGCCGCCTACAGTTGCGGTCTTGAAGTGGCAACCGAAGTCCTTTCCGACGAGCCCTTTCAGTATCGCGAAACGCGACATGAAGTGATCCATCAGCACGAATACGATCAGAAACGGCTACGCAAGAAGAACCTGATGCCAATCAACACCGTCCTCTTTGAACGAAGCTGCTACGAAGAGGCCGGTGGCTTCGATGAAAACTTAGGTTTGCTCGAAGACTGGAACCTGTGGGTGCGTTACTCGGCACTGACTGATTTTACATTCGTCAGGAAAACGACCTGTCTGTATCGCGTGCCAGCCGACTCAGGCATTAGCAAATTGAGGTATCAACAACTGACAGCCGCCTACGATGAGGTATGCCTCGCAAATGCTGCCACACTGGATCAGCTGCAGTCAGTGCGGGAGCGGGTCGCTGCCTGATGCTCCGTCGAAACTCGTCACCGCACAGGATCGAGAAAGGTCTGCCGATCCGGGACTGCTCGCAGCGCTGGTGAGGATTTCGCGGTGACAGACAACCGATTGTCTGCGCAGCGGCACCAAACAAAGCATTGCCAATCTGGAAGACGTTGCCGCGCAGGCTGGACTGCCCCGGTAGTGGAGTCCACTTACCAGTTGAAGGACTCGACGACCTCAGCTCCTTTGTCGCACCCTTCTGCCATGAAAGAAATGCACAATGACGGACAAACGTGTACTCTCGGAATTCGTAACCGGAGCGCCGCCCTGAATCAGTGGCCCGTGCCAGAATAGCGCATCTCCGGCCCTGCTGTTCTTGTCCAAGTGGAATGCCCGACACACTCCGCAAGCCTCTTGAACAGACTCTACTGCCCCCATACACGTCGCCGGACAAATCGCGGCTACTCGTGAGGCGAAATCCAGACTGAATCCCAAAGGCTGAGCCGAATTGCAAACCTCGGTTTCCTGAAAAACATCGCCGGCCCGACAAGCGTGCATAGCGCTGAACGAAAACGACTAATCTGCGTTAGCAATTCAGCTCTCTTTGAATGTACAGGCTGCCTCCTGCATTCTTAGCGCACAAAGGCATTTGTTCTTCAATAAGGTCGCCAAACATAAGGTGAACGTAGGTGTTGAAGAAGTGAATACGCCAATCGGAGTTGTAAGACAGAAATGCTCGGAGGAAGTAATTCTCATTCCAGTACCGACCTTCCTTCAGCCACGCGCTAGGATATTCGAACGGATAGAACACGTCATGAAAGTGCACGAATACACCCGGTTTCAAATGTGGCAAGATGTCAAACATCAGGCGTTGCAGGTCACTGCCACATTTGACGACATGACTTGAGTCAATATATAACAAATCGCCCGATTCCAGAGATAGTATCGTCTCGGCTGGCACGTCCTGAATCTTCCTATCGATTATTCGGACCTGTTCTTTGTCGCTTCCCCTCAACAAAGCCATCAGGCGATCCGGGTAGGGCTCAATGAACGTAATCTCTGGTCTCTCCGCAAAGAAGCCATCAACAGTGTCAAGCATGACAGCGGATGAAAATCCGGACCCGACCTCAATGATTCTCCTGGGTTTTTGGTGCCTTAGGAAGCTGTAGAGAAAAATGGCGTCGGAATAGGAAAACCAGTCATTGGCGTAATAGTATCTGGCGCCGGCTGTTTGCTTTTCCGGGAATGGAATATCTGCGTAAAGGGTGACGTAGTCGTTCAACACTTCACGTTGACCTTGCGCATTCAGTCTGATTCCCGGTAGTTCACTGCTGAATGGCCTTTCGAGGTTGATATGTGCAAGAACGTCATCCTCTGATGGGATGGGAGAGTAGTAGTGACCGGCCGGGAATAAGCCGTGTTGACTCTCCGGAGGGTCTCGTCTCAGCTGCTTCCGAAGGTTTTGAATCGTTCGGTTCATAATGCCAAGCCTTCAATGGAGTCAGTGATTTCGGGAACGTTCCCAGCAGGAACTCTTCGCCAAGTCGGTTGTCTCACGCCGCCTTTTGCCTGCGGAATGGTGATGCGTCTCTGTATCTGGCAATCAGTTCCGATGGGTCTCCGTCGGCGACCACGTAACCATCGTCCAGCCAGATCACTCGCGTGCTTAAGCGTTCGACCAGTGTGAGATCATGCGAAACCATGAGAATCGTTGATGCGCTGCTCATGAACTCATCCAGACGCTGGTTTGCTTTTGCCATAAAGTTGAGGTCGCCACCCACCAGGGATTCATCAAGGAGGAGGATGTCCGGGGCCTCTGATGTCAGCGTTGAGAACGCCAGTCGGGTCGTCATCCCGAGTGAGTAGTACTTGACTGGTACATCTGCGTAATCCGACAATTCCGCGAATTCAAGGATCTCGTCGACTCGTCCTAGTGCAACCGGAGGCGGAATTCGCATGAGCGCGCTCGCCTGAATGATGTTCTCCCGTCCTGTGAGTTCCGGATTGAAACTCCCGGCTGCTTGCAGCAGGGGGAGAATGCGGCCCGTACATCGGATTGACCCGCTGGTCGGCCTGTAGATTCCCGCGATGGTTCGCAGCAACGTGCTCTTACCGGCACCATTGTGGCCCAGGAACGAGACTCGTTCACCATGCGTGATGCGAAAGCTGACTTTTTTCAGCGCGGGAACAACCTTGCGTTCCTGTCGCAGCGTGTGTTTTCTGGTGATGTTGAGGATCGTCTCTTTGAGCGTCCGGTGGCGTTCAGAATACACCTCGAAATCCAGACAGACGTCCTTGGCCACGATGTCTGACATGCACACGCCCCGGTAGTGTTGTTCAGCGGGAACAGCAGATGCTGCTACATCCGGAAGACCAGTTTTGATTCGTATCGATCGAACACGGCCAGGGACACGCTGGCGGTCAGCAGGGTGATCACAGTCGCTGTCAGAAGGACGTTCGACGCAGGCCATTCGGCGCGGGCAATCGGTGCGTCAAAGAGTTCGAGGAAGTAGTACATCGGGTTCATCGTCAGAACCCATCGATGATTCTCTGGAAAGCTCTCCGCGGGGATGATCACCGGAGAAATGTACATCCAGGCCCTCATTGCCACGTCGACCAGATGCTGCATGTCCCGGAAGTGCACCGCCAGGACCGACATGATGATGGAGAGACTCATTGAGAAGAGAAGCAAGAGAAGCATCGATAACGGCAGGATCATCACGGACGGCGTCAATCGGAACCCGATGAAGTATGCAATGACGCTCAGACCACAGAGCGCAAACAGGTACTCGCAAAAGGAATACAGGGTGTTTCGAACCGGAAAAATCAGCAGCGGTGTTTTCCAGTTCAAAGTAATACTGGCCGACGAGATCAGGGAGTTGCATCCTCCGATCTGTGAAGTGTGGAAGAATTGCCAGGGCAGCAGCGCGGCGAACAGATGCAGCGGATATCGGTTTGAAAAAATGAATGTGAACGCCACGGTCATGACAACAAGCGTCATCAGGGGATTCAGCATCGCCCACAGGTATCCGAGCAGCGAACCTCGGTACTTGAGCCTGAGATCCTGCTTCACGAATGCAAACAAGAGCGACTTATCCTGAACAAGCTCGCGCACGTGAAGAAGTGGGGTCATGGGTTGAAGACTCGTCGATTGCCGGATTTGGTTGGTCAATGACTGGGAAGAGATTCCGTCGCTTTGTGGCGGCGTCGATCCAAAGAATGCATGCGAGCCTGAACGAGGTGGGCGAGGGTGGCAGGGATCGACGTCGCGATTGCCTCGCGGCCCTCGCGCGGCTTATACGGAGACGGCGACTTTCGGGTCAATACGGGTCGCTGCGTGCATATCCGAGGGAAATCGGAGTCGCAGTCCAGCGCTGACAGTGCGCGGTTTCGGAACTCCAGTACTCGACGTGAACGAACTGGCGGAATGACGTTTCGCCAGCCAGGCATGTTCAGCGCAGGATAGTCCTGGCTTCAGACGGTCTGGACAGTGAGGTGCCAGCGGCTGTTGTGTGGACGAAGACGAGTTCGGTCTCAGCCACGTTCGCATCGCCGCTGATCAACTGGCCGTTTGCGTTGAACGTCACCGTTTGGTGGTCGCGGAGGCAGACGGCGGTCCATGCGGGCTTGCCTGCACTCGCATTCCAGCAGCGGATCGTGTTGTCGGTGGCTGCCGACACGACAAGATCGGAACTCGGATTCCAGGCGGTGTGTGAGACCGTGTCGTGATGCCCCGACATCACGCTCTGCAAAGTTCCATCCGGAGCGAATATGTAGACGGCTTTGTCTGAGCCTCCGGTGACGAACTGCGTGCCTGCGCCATTCCAGTGTGGTGAATGGAAACCGAATCCCCAGCCCCTGACCAGGTTGCGTCCTTTGCCGTCCGCGGACCAGAGTTGCACGAGATTACTGCTGTTGCGATCCGCGACCAGTAACTGGCCGGCAGAGTTCCAGTGCGGAGACGTCGCATTCACTGATGGACCTTCAGCAACTGGTCCCGGACTTCCATCGGGTTTGAAGAACTGGATTCCGTTGCTGCCCAGCGCGACAAGCTGGCTGCCGTCCCGGTTCCACGACACGCCGTTCAGTTCTCCGTCATATTTCATCTTTGCCAGAGTCGTGCCGACACGATTCCCGTCTGGTTTGCACAACTCGATATCGCCGGGTTTTGCGGCAGAGGCAATCAATCCCGACCTGGGGTTCCATTCCACGTCGATCGGCTCTTCGGCAAAGTGGCCCGTCACGCCCTTGTCCCGCGGCTCTTCTTCGGCAAGCCACAATCGGACGGATCCATCACTACCCGAAGTGCCGATGCGCTTCCCGTCGTGACTCCAATCGATGTCTGTCAGCCAGCGCTTGTAGCCGAACAATCGGCTGGCGAGCGTCCCGTCGGCAGTCCAGATATTGAAAGCGGGGTCTCCGCCAGCCGTTGCCAGGCGAGCTGAATCCGGACTCCACGCGATCCCGCATATGGCGCCGGCTTCATGGGCCTTCATAGGCGATGACTGAATGCCTTCGGCCGTCCATGTTCCGACGCGACCCTTCGTGTCGGAACCGCGCCCACCGACAGCGATTCGGCTGCCGTCGGGACTCCATTTCATTTCCGTTGGATAGGCACTGTGCCCGTGCAGCACGGGACCAGCTTTCCCTTCACTGGACCAAAGCCGCAACGTGCTGTCGTTGCTGTCACCTGATGCAAGCCACTTTCCATCAGCACTCCAGGCCACGGAGATGACTGCGTCCGCGTGTCCCTTGAGAACTGCGTCGACGTCACCGCCGCGAGACCACAGACGGACGGTCGAATCCCATGCCCCGGACGCGAGCTGATTGCCGTTGGCATTCCACGCGATCGAAGCAACCACTCGTTCGTGTCCCTCAAGAGTGTGCAATTTCTTTCCACCGACCGACCAGATTTCGATGTCATTCTTACTTCCGGCGAGGGCCACGATGTCACCTTCCGGATTCCAGGCAACGGATTGGACGGGTGCACCAAATGTAAATGTCGCCAGTCGTCCGCCTGTGGCTCTCCAAATGGAAGCGGCGCGGTTCAGTTCGCCGACAATCAGCTTTGTGCCGTCGGGACTCCAGGCGACGGATGACAACCAGTGAGTGCTCTCGGCAACGGTCGCGTTCGCTGAACCATCGACGTTCCACGTCCTGATGCCGCCGTGGTAGCCCACCGACGCGACGCGATCGCCACTGGGGCTCCACCGCACGGCAGCGACCGGACTCTTATGAGCCTGCATCACCGGTCCGGGCACTCCGTTTTCATCCCAGTAGCGAACAGTGCCGTCGTAGCCGCCGGTTGCGAGCGTCTCGCCGTCCGGACTCCACGCCAGTGGCTGTCCCCAGTCGCGAACTGTGTGATCGGTCAGAATGCGCACGAGCCGCATGTCGGGAACTTCGTAGATACGCACCGAGCCGCAGTCCACAAACGCGACGCGATCGCCGTCAGGACTCCAGTTGATTGCGACGATCCGACCGCGCGGAGCGACTGTTTCCAGTGTCCAGCGTTCGCCCGTACTGCTTTCTGTCTGGACGACACCGTTCGTCGACGGCCAGTGGGGCGTCACCGTCCGACCTCGGGACGGGATCGCTCGATTCAGCGGGACGAGACCGAATTGCCAGTTCTGCAGACCAGCTTCGATGTTCGAGCCGACCTTCGACTGCGGCACTGGTTTCTTCGGGAGTGACCAGACGCGCACACGCCGATCTTCACCCGCAGATGCCAGGTGTTTTCCATCAGGCGAAAAAGCAAGCGACATGGCTGCGGCCGTGTGCGCTTTCAGGATTCCCCACGAGGTTCCCTGCTCAACATCCCACAGCCTTATCACACCATCGGCACCCGCCGACGCCAGCAGCTTGCCGTCGGGCGAGAACGTCACGTAATTCAGATGAGCATCGGCTGATCGCCTGACGAAGGATTCAAGACTGCGCAACCGATCGATGTGGTTCCGGGCCACCGGCGGAGCCGCGAATGTCCTCAGCAGTTTGCCCGTCTTCGCGTCCCAAAGTAGAGACGATCCATCCCACGACGCAGTTGCGATCAGTTCGCCATTGGGAGACACCGCGACCCATTGTTGAAATGTCGGCGCCTTGTCGAATGTCCTGATAAGTTCGCCAGATTCCGCGTCCCAGAGCTTGACGGGTTGAGTCACACTCGACGTTGCCAGCATCGAGCCGTCCTGTGTGAAGCGAATCCCACTCACCTGGCTCGAGTTGCTGGCCGAGAATTTCTCCTTGCCGGTCGCCGCATCCCAGACCTGAACCTTGCCGTCTTTCGTTCCAGAAGCCACGTGCCGACTGTCCGGAGAAAAGGTCACCGACCAGACCTCGTGTTCAGACGCCTTGATGCTTGCGACACGTTCATGCGACTGCACGTTCCAGATCCTGACCGACCCATTGTCGCAGCCAGCGACAACAAGCTGGTTGTCGGGTGAGATTGCGACCGACCACACCTGTCGACCGTCGCACTTCAGCGACGCGAGTTGTTTTCCAGTCGCGGCGTTCCACAACCGCACGGTGTCGTCTGAGCCACCCGACGCGATCAGTTTGCCGTCGCTCGACCACGCCACAGCATTGGCCTTGCTGGTGTGTCCGATGAATTCGCGTGAGGACTGCTGTGCCTGAGCATCCGCGTCTGTCGATTTCGGATCGCGCGGCGTTCCGGGGCTCTTTTTCGCCGTTGGATCGGTCTTGTCTTGCGATTGTGGAGATCGCACCACGCTGAGGCTGAATGTTGTCACACCCAGTTCACGACAGAGATCGATGAGCTTAACGAGATTCTCATGTTTCGTTTCTTCGTCCGCCTGAATGCTGACTGCCGGTTTGGTGTCACCATCGCGGACGAGTTTTAATAACTGTTTGAGGATTGGCTTGAGTTGATCCCCGGCGACTTTCCGACCGAGGACAAGCACTTTGCCATCGGCATCCAACTGCAGGCGAATCGGCTGCGGTTCGTCGGGCTTGTCATCTTCCGAAAATGTCAGCGCCGCACCGGGCACGAACACGGCGACAAGCACGAGCAACAGCAACGAGAGCGTGTGAGCCAGGTGCCGACACGTCAGTCGCACCATTAACGCGACCAGCAGAACTACGATCGTGACCTGCCAGATTTGAGTCCACGCGGCAGTTGCTAACGCATCATCGAAGAGTTCAGAAAAGGTGCCTGTCATTTCGTACGCCCCTTTTTCTTTCGGTCAGACTGCCCGCCCGCCGACTGGTTGCGTGCCTTGAGCCCATCGAGTGACTGTTGCAACTGATCGATTTCGGCATCGGTCAGCCCGCGAGCATCAATCAGATGCTGAAACAGCGGCAGCGCCTCTCCGTCGAACAACTGCTCGATGAAGTCGTCTGTGACTTCGCTGACGACGGCATCCGGCTCAACCGCCGGGAGGTAGATATTGTTGCGGCCCTGCTTCCGGGTTTTGAGATAGCCCTTGTCCTTCAGACGCCGCAGGTAAGTCTGGACAGTCCAGAAGTCGATGCCACGTTCTGCCGGCAACGCATCCGCAACCTGCCGCACGGTGGCCTCACCCAGATCCCACACGACCCGGGCAATCTCCAGCTCTGATCTCGCCAGCGTTCGCTTCGCCATTGTCATCCACTCGTTCGGATCGCTCTGTAACGTACAATTGGACGTAACAATGACGTTCAATTGTACGTCGTCAACTGCAATCATCGAAAAACGGACGATCAGGGAGTGGATGCGGGGACGTCCGATCGCTGGACCTGGACGTCAGAAAGCTGGACGGCCCTGGAGCCGTTTCAGCGCTTGCGGCGGGCGCTGATTGGGGATGGACAACAGCGGAAAGCCGTCCTGGCTGAGAATGCCGCTCACCTGCGAAGTAATCGATTCACAGGGTGTCACACCGTCCTGAAAGCAAGGTCTGTTGAAAGACCAGATTCAGGCGACTTCGAGCATGGCCGGCCGGGCAACGCGGTTAAGGACTTCCGTAGTTGCGTTCGCCAGAACGCGGGTGTTCTGGAGCGTCCGGTCCGCGTTCTGGCGAACGCAGCTACATTAAACGGTCCAGCGACTGGAAGTTTCCTGGCCGTCAGTCGTGTTCCCGCGCGGACAGGGTCTCGCGCGGGCCGATCGAGGTGCGGGTAGAAAACCACCGCAACATCTGAGGCTATTGCCCCGCGGACTCGCCTGAGACCGTTTGCCCGGAGTCCGCCTGTGATCGTTCTCGCTGGATCGCGTCGTAAACTTCCTGACGATGCACGGGCACTTCCTTAGGTGCGTCGATACCCAGGCGGACTTTGTCCCCTCGAATATCGACGATTGTGATGACGATATTATCGCCAATTATGATGCTCTCATCTCGCTGTCGTGACAGGACCAGCATCCAAAGACTCCTTTCCTGATGGCCGGGAGTGGAACGGTCAGGTGTTCCCGGACCGGATCAGGTTCTCGTGCGGACACACATGGGTCGTTGGTTATTCAGCAACCGAAATGCCCGCACACCTGGGGATGGTGGGGTATCGACCAGGAAAACGACCTGACGCTGGGCCGTTCGGTCGAAATCCGCAACAGATGACCGAACGACGTCCGACTGTTCCGATTGTGCGGAGCGCACGGAATGTGCGTCCGACTATGATCGCAGGAGCGTGACTCGGTCTGGTCAGCGACTTGAGCCGAATTCGCGATTTCGACTCCGACGATGTGCGGCGGGTCCGGTGATGAGGCCAGGTTGCGACGCCGGCTTTTCCGTCGTGTCTGGTTCGACTGCGGTAATGGTGGCAGAATGCATAGTCATGTCCGATTCGCAATCTCGTAACACCGTTGATGACCAGTCGCGTAATAACGGTCTGGAAGAACTGCTCCGCCGCGCTCGTGATGGTGACGAGGATGCCCGCAACGATCTGTTTCAGACGTGTCGAGCGTACGTGGGTTTCCTGGCCCGTTCACATGTCGAGAGCTGGATTCAGTCCAAAGTCGACGCGTCGGATCTGATCCAGCAGACGTTGCTGGAAGCGCATCAGGCGTTCCCTCGATTCACCGGCCAGAGCGAAGGCGAGTGGCTGGCCTGGCTGAAGCAGATTCTGAAGCACAACGCGACTGACTACGTACGCCGGTACGGAGCTCAGAAACGACGCGCCAGGCTGGAGGTCGCCCTTGGGGGCGGAGATCAGTCCAGTCTGTTTCGTGCCGCTCCGGAACTGGCTGCGAGGATCGATACACCCAGCGCCATTGTGAACCGCCGCGAGGAAGAAGTTCTGGTGGCCAATGCACTGGAGACTCTGCCTGACGACTACCAGGAAGTCATCGTTCTGCGGAATCTACAGCGGTTACCCTTCGATGAGGTCGCCGAGCGGATGGGACGTTCACGGCCGGCCACTCAGATGTTGTGGATGCGGGCGCTACGAAAGCTGCAAAGTGTTCTGGGACAGCAAAGCAATGCGCTGATTGAATGACAGGCGGGCCCGAGGGGTGCAGGATTATGGCTCACACTGATGATGACACGATTGACGAACGGAGTACGGACCACCCCCAGTCCGTTGATGATGAGCCGACGATTGGACCGGCCCGTAACACGTCGGAATCAGGCGATCTGGATGCGACTCAGGTTATTCCTCCGACAGCGGACGACAGGGCACAACAGTTCGCGGGGGAAAGTTCTGATGCGTTCGAGCCAACACTGATGGTTCGCGCCGACGCGGCCAGTACGGTCGATGGCGTGAATGGTGTCGCACCGGACCCGACCGACGACGCCACACTGGCAGACGATGATCATCGGGAAAGTATGCCCGACGCGACGATCCCGTTGGATTCGACCGGGGCACCAGGAAGCACCGACGACGCGGCGTTTGGTGAAGCCACGGTGGTGGACGATCGTCTGCGGGAGAATGTACCAGAGGCGACGGTGATGATGACGCCCCAGTCACTCGGGGTGTCAGAAGATACCGGTGCTGTGACGCCCGGCGACGCGGGTCCCGAAGTCAATGACAGTGACCACGGCCCGCCGGACGCGTCGACGGATGAGTCTGACGCGTCTTCGCAAGCGGACTCGTCGCAGCCTGGCGAAGCCACCATCGCGGAAAATGCCAGCGATAAGGAAGGGTCGGGCTCGGAAAAAAGACGGTCTTCACAGTCTTCAAGTCGTACTTCAGACACGGTGGACCCGTCGCACGATCATTCGGTCGAGCGATACCGCTTTATCGAAGAGATCGGACGCGGCGGCATGGGCAGGATCATGCGTGCGGAGGACCCACAACTGCATCGTGAGGTCGCGTGCAAACTCCTGCTCAAGACGGATCGCGCTGGAACGGTCATGCGGGAACGCTTTGTCGAGGAAGCTCAAATCACCGGGCAACTGGAGCATCCCGGTGTGGTCCCGGTCCACGAAGTAGGGAAAGACAGCAACGGGAATCCCTACTACACGATGAAGCTCATACACGGCACCAGTCTGAAGCAGGTGATCCGCGAGTTTCATGAACAGCCATTGAACAGCAGCAGTCGGCGTCTGCTGTTCGCGCGTTTGCTGCAAAGGTTCGTTGATGTCTGCAATACCGTGGCGTTCGCACATCAGCGAGGAGTGCTGCATCGCGACCTGAAACCCGACAACGTCATGCTGGGTGACTTTGGAGAAACTCTGGTTGTGGACTGGGGTCTGGCCAAAGTGGTCGGCTCAAAGCTGACAGGCGAGCAGGACGACGACCAGTCGTCACTGCAGGTCACACCGCTGCATACGCTGTTTGGTCGCGACGACGACACCAATTCCCTGTCGGCCAGTCTGTCGTCCCGTGACTCAGTCAGGACAACTGGCTCAGTGCACGATGGCAGTCACAGTGGTGGAAGCCACGCTGTCCAGACGGACGCTCGAACTCGTGGTACCGACACGCTGGCCGGTGAGATCCTGGGCACGTTGAAATACATGTCACCGGAACAGTCCCAGGGCCGGCACGCCGAACTGGACGTCCGGTCCGATGTCTATTCGCTGGGCGCGATTCTGTACGACATTCTGACGGGCAAGCGGACAATGAAAGACCAGCGCAAGCTGGCGCATGCGCTGAAAGCAATTCGGAAGGGCGAAATCAAATCGGCCCGAGAAATCGCTCCGTGGATACCGCGTTCACTGGACGCTGTCTGTATGACCGCCCTGGCAACTGACCGCGAGGACCGTTACGCGTCCGCACTCCTGCTTGGCGCCGACATTGAAGCGTGGCTCGCGGACGAACCGGTCAGCGTCTACCGGGAGCCCTGGACGCAACGCGCACTCCGCTGGGCTCGAACACGCCGCTCTCTAGTGGCCGGAACAATCACAGCGGCGTTCGTTCTGATTGCTGGGGCTACGGTGTGGGTTGAGGTACAGGCTCGAGATCTGCTGCAAGTGGAAGACGCCGTGCGCACGGCCCTTGAAGACGCCGATACGGCCCTCGCAGAAGATCAACCGGAAGATGCCCGAAAGCTCCTCTTGCAGGCAGAGAGTATCGTCGGCACAAGAACGGAGCTGGCTGATCTGGCCACATTGATTACACAGCGGCAGCAACAGATCGACCAGATTCAACGTCGTCGTGCCGAAGCCGTTCTCGAGTCGGCCCGTACATTGATCGACGCGGGTGACCTGCAGAAAGCCAGCGACATTCTGATACCCATGGAAGCCGAGCTATCCGGCGCAGCAACCCTCGAGTCAATTGCCGTTGATGTCGCCGAACTTTCGCGGCAGGTTCGGGAACAGATCGATGCCGGTCAAAAGTTGAAGCGGTTCCACGAGCTGGCCGACCTGGCGCGGCAGCACGCCAGTCTGTTTACCGGCGAGCAGATTGCTGCCGACATTCAAAAGGCACGGCAGCACGCAAAGGAAGCGGTCGAGATGTATTCCCTCGACGAGCCGTGGCAATCGCAGCCACCGTATCTGAGTCCGGAAGAGTTGCAGAGTGTTCGACTTACCGGGTTCGAGCTGCTGCTGCTACTGGGTGAAGTCAAACTGGCGGAGGCCTCACTTGAGACTCCACCGGGTGCGGAACCGCAGGCCGCGAACGCTCTTCATGCCGAAGCTGCGCTGAAGTGGATCGAGGCGGCGCATAGTCTTGGATTCCAGACTCGAACACTCGAACTGCGACGTGCCGAGTGTCTCGATCAGCTCGGACGCAACAACGCACGGGACGTCGCCCTGTCCACCGCCGAACAACTCCAGCCGTCCACACGACTCGACTACTTCCTGCAGGGTGAATACGAACGCAAGGCCGGGCGACTCGACAATGCCGTGGCTGCGTATCGTCAGGCATTGCGACGGGATGCAGACGACTTCTGGTCGATGCATTTCCTGGGCATCTGCCTGTACCAGCAGAAGGAAGCAGTCGGTGCGGTGTCTCATTTGACGGCGTGCGTTGCCTATCGGCCCGATTTTGTGTGGACGTATCTGGCACGTGCCCTCGCATTTGCTGAGCTGGAAGACTTCGATTCGGCCTACGCCGATCTGGCAGAGGCGGAAAGAATCGAACCCGACCTGTACGCAATTGGTGTCAATCGCGGTGGTCTGCTGTTAAGGCAGAATCGACTGACGGAAGCCGTCGAGCAGTTCGAACGTTCCGCCAGGCTTGACGATTCCCGCTACGAACCGTGGTTGAACCTGGGCATTGCCCGTCGAGAAATGGCGGTCGTCACGACCACACGGGGAGCCCCAGTCGAAGAAACGGCCGCCATGTACCGGGCGGCGGCACAGGCACTCGAACAGGCCATCCAGCGGGGAGGCGGTTCGCGCGTCTATCGTGTTCTGGGCGATGTGCTTCGACGGACCGGCAACGCGCAACTGGCTCTGCAGCAGTACAGTCTTGCTGCCGGGCAGGAACGTGATCCGGAACGGAAGGCGGATGACATCCGTCAGGCTGGCAGCATCCTGTTGGCGGCCGGTCAACTGGATGAGGCTTTGCAGCAATACCTCGCTGCTTTGGAACTCGATCCCGAAAATGGAGATCTGCAACGTCTGTATGCGGAGACTCTGATCCGGGCTGGGCAGTTCGCAGACGCCATCAAACCGCTGACGCGGGCTCTGGAATTGTCCGGACCAAATGCCGACGTGTACCGCGCCCGTGGCTCTGTCCTCGCACGACTCGGCCGGTATCGCGAAGCGATGGACGATTACACCTTGTCGCTCGGACTCGAGGCAGATTCCGCGAATATGCTAGCTCGTCGAGGCTGGGCTTACATTCTGCGGGGAAACGATCTGGCTCTGGACGATTTCAAACGGGCAGTCGCACTCAATCCCGACAGCGCAGACAGCCATAACGGACTTGGCTACGCGCTGGTTCTGGCGGGACGCGTTGAGGAGGGGGTCGCCAGCGCGCGAACAGCCGTCCGGATTGCGGATGCGCAACTGGCCGTCCAGGGACCACAGGCGTGGCCCCTGCTCTACAACGCGGCAACGGTGCTGGCGCAGGCCAGCGCACACGCCAGCGAAACCGATGCCGACAAATACTCCACCGAAGCCGTCGAGCTACTCCGCCGAGTGATTGGCGTCGCTGGAGCGGACCGGGAACCCGTCGTACGTGGCAATATCGACACGGATCCCGCGCTGAATCCAATCCGCAACCGGGCAGCTTTCCAAAAGGCTTTTCCAGCGGACGATGAAACAAAATGACCGAGAGTGTTCTGCTTGAGGAATAGACTTTCTGCCACGATAGAGTTTGCCGATCCTCGGGCTCGCGTTGAGGGGTTCCTCAACTGCGATTCATGCGGGGTTCCGCCGAATCGCCCCAACGTCCCCCTTTACCAGTGAAGTACTCCGTTAGATTCGGGTAAACTTTGACGTTCGAGTGTGGGCCGCTTCCGAGGACTCGTTTGGAGTTGTCGAACAATGTTATTAACGGGCTTAATGTCTTCTCGCCGCCGGCACAGAAGCCGAGGGTTACGCCGCGATGCCCAAGTGTCCACGGCACCGCATGCGGGACCGAGTTTTCGAGAGATCGAACGCCTGGAATCGCGTCGACTGCTGACCGTGCCAGACGCGGCTCTGTTTCCACTCGACGCAACAGGGTTCGGCCAGGTCAGTGGAGACATCGTCGACGGCACGCAGCCGGAGCTGTTCCGATTCGAGCCAGTCATCGGTGGGCGATATGTCGTCGAGCAGAATTCGAACGGATCCGGTCTGGATAGCTTTCTCCGAGTACTCGATGAAAACTGCGATTTCGTCACGTTGGACGACGATAGTGGTCCCGGTCGGGACAGTCGACTTGAGCTATTCGTGAATGCGGGTGATGTCTTCTTTCTCGAGGCTGGCTCGTTCGGTTCGTCAACGGGTTCGTTTACGCTGACAGCAACTCGCGACGACTTTGACAATTCGCTTTCGACGAACGGCGCGATCATTCTGGATCAGGAAGGCAATGGGTCCATCTTCGGCGAAATCGAGCGAACCGGTGATCGGGATCTCTTCGCGATTACGTCACCGTTAACCGGGACGCTGACGATTCAGCAGAATTCTGCCCCGGGATCCAGTCTGGACCCGGTCCTGTCTGTTTTCGATGACAACGGGCAATTGATTGCACAGAACGACGATTCCGGCTTCGCGGATGGTGATTTCACGCTGAACAGCCGGGTGGACATTCCAGTCGTCGCGAATCAGACGTTGCTCGTTCGAGCGGCCGGGTTCTTTAACAGCACGGGTGACTACGACCTGCTGTTTTCAGCGTCCGATCCCATCGCTGACGACTTCGGCAACACGTTCGCGGATGCCACACCGCTGACGCTCGATGCCACCGGATCCGTTCAGCAGTCTGGAGTAATTGAGCTGGCAAGCGACGTCGATGTATTCAGCGTAGTTGTCCCACCGGACGTCGGCACGCTGACTGTCCGGCAGGTCAGCCCCGACGGCCAACTGGACTCGTTCCTCAGGGCATTCGACTCCCTGGAATCGCTGGTCGCTGAAAACGACGACTCAGGTTTTTCACTCGACAGCCAGGTGGCGATTTCCACGACTCCCGGCGAAACGGTGTTCTTCCAGGCCGGCTCCTTTCCAGGCAGCTTCGGCAGTTACAACCTGCTGATCGAGTCGGGGGGCCAGTTTACTGATGCGGTCGGAAACACAGATGCAACGGCTCAACCGTTCGTACTGAATTCGGCCAATCAGTTTGTCACCTCCAGCGAACTGGAGGTCGCCGGCGACCAGGACGTCTACACAACAACCATCGACGCTGCCGGAATTGTGACAGTGCAGCTGAATGCTATCGGGTCCGGCGGATTTCTGGACACGCTGTTACGGGTGCGGAATTCCGTCGGCACGCAGATTACCTTTGACGATGACGGCGGCGAGGGTTTGAACAGCCGGACGGACGTAATTGTGTCAGCCGGTGATGAACTGTTCTTTGGCGTCGGGGCGTTTGCGGACGCCAGTGCCGGTGAGTATCTGCTCGACATTACCTTCCAGCCGGGAGCAGGCGACGATTTCCCGGTGAACTCAGTTGCGCAGCCTGAGGCGGGCGATCTCGTCGCATTGAACATCCCGCTCGCGGGAACCTTGACACAGTCCGGATCGATCGATGTGGCTTTGGACGCCGACGTGTTTCTTGTCAACGTTCCGGAACTGGGAGCGGTTGGTGAAACGGTCAATGTGCTGATTCGGCAAACCGCCGCAGCCGGTCCGAATTCCTTCGGCTTCAGCGGACTCGATTCATTCCTCCGCGTATTCGATTCCGCAGGCAACCTGATCGCACAGAACGACGACACATTCTTCTCGCTGGACAGCGAAGTGGTCGTGTCCGTCCCTAACGGGTCTTCGATTTTCGTCCAGGCGGGTGCATTCGGTTCCAGCACAGGTCGTTATGACCTGACGTTCGACCTGATCACCGACGACTTCGTCGATGTCCCTGCGGGCGCTGAGACACTCGCGTTCGACACGCCAGTCGGCGGGACGATCGAACGTGCCGGAGATGTCGATGTTTTTCAGATCGGAGTACCCAGTCGGCCGGACGACGCGGATCCGGTGAACGATGTGCGGGTTCGGGTCAGCCAGACGGCCACCGATGGGACCTTTGACGGGTTTCTGACCGTGTTCCGACAGCTGGATGACGGCTCTCTGCAGTTCGTCGCACAGAACGACGACAGTAACGGAACCCTGAACAGCCAGGTGGACTTTGAATTTAAGGTCAACGCGACCTACGTCGTATTCGCCCGGGCGTTTGGAAGTGTCACTGGCGACTATGAACTTGCGGTGACCGAACTGCCGGCAGACGGCGACGACTTCGGGGACTCGTTCGAAGGAGCCGAATCGATCCAGTTCCAGACCACCGACTCTGCGAACTTCAGTGGAGTCATCAACCCTGCGGGTGACCTGGACGTGTTCACGTTCACTTCGGATCGCAACGGCAGTGCGACTGTAGAACTTGACCCCGAAGATGGTCTGGGCGGCCGGGTTTCGGTGTTCCGGATCAACACTCAGGCGGGTACGGGTTCTGTGGAACGAGAACCGGTGCGGATCGCCCGCAGTATCGCCAGCTCAGATCAATTCACCGCCGATGCGCTGCTCAGTTCCACGGCAAGTTTTCCATTGGCGTCAAACAATCAGTATTTCGTGGTCGTCGATCGGGTCTCCGGTTCGGAAACGGGCGCGTACACAGTGGATCTCCAACTGAGCGATACGCCGTTCAGAAACCCGAACGGTGTTGTTCCTCCGGATGTTCTGGCCAGTGTTACGGCGCTGGCGCGTGAGCAGTTCGCGGCGGGGATCGATTTCAACATCATGCTTGATGCGGCCGCTCAAGAACTTCAGCAGAAGTTTGGAGACCTGGGTGACAATGAGTTCTTTATCTTCATATCGGACCCTGTCGACTTCATCCTGGCCGATTCCGAGAACCGTCAAGTCGGCTTCACGGCAGATCAGGGTCGCGTCAACGAAGTCGGTGGCGCCCAGTTGTCGCAGAACGCTCCGATTGAAGTGCTGATCCTGCCCACGACCGGCCGGCAGTTCCCCGTGCAGTTGCAGGGCGTCGGGTCAAACTTCCAGATCGGGGGACGCATCGTCACGCAGGCCGGAATTCTGAACGGCAACCTGACGACGGCAACCGGTGCAGCCACCGCGGGATCAGGAACGCTAAGTAAGAACGACGGAAATGTGGCACTCGTGTTCGATTTCACGCTGAACACGATTCCGCGCATAGAGGACCCCGTAACAACCGCCGAACGGGTATTGATCACGGCAACCGACGCGACAGCGTTTCAGTTTCGCCCCGGTGACCAGATTGCCATTGCCGAGGAAGCCGTTCGAGCCGCACAGGATCTGCGCGATACCGATGACGGCCGACCGCCGACCCCAGGCCCGAATTTGCTGCAATCGCTGATTGACTACCTGCAGAATTCGGATGACGAGGAATTGCGGAAGCTGGGCGGTTCACTCGAATTTCTGATTGATTCAATCGATGGAGAAGATTCAGACGATGACACCGGCGCCTCGGGCTCGGATGTCTTCTGGAGCGTCTTTGGCGGCGGCGTCATGAACCATCTCTGGGAGCTGGGTGATCAGATCATCGAGCACGCCTCAGACTCGGATTCCGAAAGTGAAGCGGACGCGCCACCGGACGCCGATCAGACACAACCGGAATCGTCCCAGACCCCGGCCCCGGAAGGTGACAAGTCCGCCCGTGAAGATGAGCCCTCGGAAGCGGCACGGCCGGCGGCGGAAGCAGCAGCACAACCTTCGTCGGACGGCACTGGGCAGGAACCAGAGGCGGCCACGCAGCCGCGGGATCAGAGCAGCCCACAAAGCGCCGAATGATCTACTCAGGCGCGCTCCGGCTCGATGTCACAGGCCCTGACGTCGACCGTATCCGGCGGTTCAATTCCGACAACAAGGACCGCCGATCCCACAGACAGGGCATAGTGCGACGTCCTTGCCGCGTACTTCGACTTGCGGCCGTTGATGGCGAGCGTGACTTTGCCCAGGCCGGAATTCCGTGCCGGGACTGTCAAAGAGACCGTGCCTTCCGTGCCCAGCGTGTTCTGAAGACGCACGATTTCGTCATGTTCCACTCGGTGCATCGCGCGGATGAAGGTTCCCATCACGTACATCGTGCAGAGGCCACAACTGGCGGCAGACACGACACATCCGCGCTCGCTTAGCTGATTCGCCATTGCCAGACCCGACAGTCCGAACACCGACACTCCAGCAAGGATGGCCCGCAGCGTGAACATGCCGCCGAACCACATCCCGCTCATAGTCGCTGCCTCAGGCAGCTCAGGCGCGTCGGTTACCGGCAGATCGATGTCGCTGGTCACATGATCCGGGTCCGCTTCCACCTGTCTGGTCAGGCTCAAGGCGAACACGCCCAGAAACAGACTTCCGGCAAGTGCAGCACAGCAGGTGAAGATCGTTTCCATGAGATTCTCCGGTTTGAGCCGCGGAATGGCGGCCGTCCCTGTAACGAACGAGACGGGCAACAGTTCACGGCGGAGGTTCAGCTGGCATGACTCAACCGAATCTGGTTTTCACGTGAATCCCACCGATTTCCGCCATGGTCTGGCGTTGTGCGCGTGCGTCGACCGATCTATAAGGATCTATCGATTGGTCGGACAATTTCCGGGAGGTCCGACCACCCGAGGTGTCGAATCCACAGGTCATGGCCAGGCCGCTTGGATTCGATTCGCGACGGATGGGAGTGCTGATGCATCAGTCGGCTCTAGTCGAAAACCGCATTGCCAGTATTTTTCAGGCGGCCTGCAGCGAAGCGATGCGTCACCGCTGGATCGAAAGCCAGAAGCGAGGCTGCGATCTGGGGGAGTACGCCGTTCGCGACTGGTACCAACGCTACTGGTGGACCTTCCTCCGCTACCGCCATGTCGAGCACATTCTTGGCGACGTCTGCTGGGAAGAATTCCCGGCAAGGTCATTCGCTGCCGTGCGACCGCTGCTGAACGGCGACGATCAACTTGCGGTACAAATCATCGACCTGTACCGCGAGGGACTCGAGAACCTGGACATCATCCACTGGGCTGACCGTACCGGGCACTCCTTCGAGGTGGTGTTTGAATGCCTGCTGCTGATCAACATGAACGACGCCCGGCTGGACCCGAAGTTCAACTGAGTCTGCCGTTGACGGTTTGCCGGAATGGCCATCTGAAAACGCTGATCCCGCTCGGCTGCGTCGAATGGTGAGTTCCGAAGGTCCTCACCTGCATGCGGCAATGACCCTCACTGTGCGTACCACAGTACCAGCCGCTGCAGGTCAGCCGTCGCCTTCAGCATGCGAACGCGGCGACGGAATCCGCGGCTGCCAAAGACGGCGGAGTATCCGTGATGGTGATCCGCGATACTCAATGCCCGCGAGATGTCGTCGACCGACAATTCGTGTCGACCATCACCGGCCGCCAGCCACCGAGCGATCCAGCAGATGGCCGGGATGATCAGAGCCAGCGTGTGGAATCCCTCAACGAGCGGCAGGTCGTAGCACGCCGGGCCACAGAAGTGCAGCCCCTGTAATTTGACCCGCAGGTATCGGGTTAGGATTTCGTCGGCACCGTCCGGCAAACCGCCGAAGGACTGCTCGATCGACTCGAAGGGAACTTCGCGGAAACAATCCTGCAACGGAATGGCGATCCCACTGCCGGAAGTGAACCGCGTCGCTGCACGCAGCAGGCGCCAGCGTCCGGTCAGCCCGGCACTCAGATCCGCCACGGTGTCCTTGCGCGCGTAATGGGCGACGAGCAGGCGGAACTGCATCAGTCCAATGCCGGACGGTTTCTCCGGATGCGGAACAGGCTCGTCAGCCGCCGCCTCAGAGACGATCTCAAGGAACTCGGCGAGTCTCTCGCCACGGATCAGCTTGAATTGCGACCGCTCAATGAGCCCGACCAGGAACAGGGACTGCATCAGCCGCTCGACGAATGGCCGGTCATCTTTTGCGATGAAATGGTCCATGGCCTCGACGATCCGCAACGTGTCGGACCAGTCAAGCGTCTCGCGCCGAGTGATGCGTGGCGGTGCGATTTCTTCAGTACCAGCGGGCACGACGAGCCGAGCGATCTGCTTTAACTCGTCACGATTTCCGGCAACCGATTGACCTTTGTTTGCCACCACGGACGGACAACTGAAACGCAGACTGACAGTGATTCGCTTCCCGGACGGGTGAAACGCATACGGATAAACTCGGCACGCCAGCGGTTTAGCGGCCTCGCCGAACTTCGCATGGATGCGACACAGGCCGTCGTCATTCAGGAAGACACACGCCCCGTCATCGCGATGAGCCAATCGATAGCGTCGCTTCCAGGGCGGACCGGCGTGCGCGACGACGACCGGTTGATCGTTCGCAATGCCATCCTTGGCGGTCCACTTCTGATCGAGGATCCGTTGCCGTTCCTCGTCCGTGATCTCGATCAAATGCTCACGACAGCAACCCGAGCAGTTGTGACAGCTCCAGTTCTGGATCGTCGGAAGTTTCAGCGGCAGTGCCGACATTCGCTTTCTTACTGTCTGAAGGCGTGCAGTTAGACGAGGTCTTTTTTCCAGAATTCCTGCACCATACGGAAACCCGTTCGCTCATACAGCCGCTTGGCTCCGGGGTTGTCTTCGACGACTTCCAGTGTCACGCGGCAACATCCCAATTCTCGCGCACGTGCATCAACGGCCTGCAGGAGTATGCCGCCAACACCCAGGCCGCGGCATTCGCCCAGAACTGCGAGGTCGTGGATGTTCAGCAGAGGTCGAGCGACGAACGTCGAGAATCCGAGGAAGCAGACAGCGACGCCGACGACCCGCTCGTCCTGAAACGCCAGCAGTATGACTCGACCCGGCTGTTCACGCAGTCGCTCGGGCAACGCCGCCCGGACTTCCGCAGGGAGCGGGGCGCCGGCAATGTGCGGCAGACGGGCGTAATCATCCAGCACCGCAATCAGACCAGCACAATGGTCTGGCTGACTCAAATCGGCATCGACGACAGTAATCTCCGACACGGGCTTTCTCCGAATTGACGGCTCGGTTTCCAGTCGGCGGCGAGGATCGTCGACCGCAGCCGCAACGTCCAGTTCATCGGAGTCCGTTGATCTGTTCGGTATTGCGAACTGCAATGTTGACGGTCTCCGACCCGGTCTCCTAAGGTCGGGCCAGATAGCGGAACTCCAACCGTCAAACACTGCTGAAACTGATTTCCCGAACTGGTACGTCTGCGGATCAATGACTCTCACCCATGTCCTGTATGTGATCGCCTGCGTCGCCGTACCGATCGGCTGGGGGATCGCTGTGAACTGGGTCTTCCGCCGGCTGAGACGCAAATCGGGGTCTGACAGTTCGGACAACACCGTGGATGAGCCGCTGATTGAGTACTACATCTGACCCGGGCCGGTGCATCTCCCGCCGTCCCCGGAACGCCGAATCCCGCACTCGGGCAAACGCGTCCGCCTGAGTTTTGTGAGAGAGCCTGAAACTCTGAATGGGCCGCTGTGTCTGGTCTGACCCCCGTCGAGCTACTCGTGGTGCTGTGCTGCGGATTCGTCGTGGGCGGAATGGCGGGCACGCTGGGTATTGGCGGCAGCTTCCTGCTGGTCCCGCTGTTGACCGCGTTTCTGAAAGTCCCCGTGCTGACGGCCGTTGGCTCGACTGCCTGCCAGTTGCTGGGCCCGGCGACGACCGCATTGCTCGCCCGTCGCGTTTCGCGCGATCAGTTCCGGCTGCCACTGATCATCACCGGCGGGATCATCATCGGCATTCTTGTCGGCACAGGAGTACTGGAGACCGCGCGACAGTTGGGCAACATCGAGTGGCGTGGGCGCACGATCGAAGCCGTTGATCTGCTGGTGATGAGCACCTACCTGGTGATGCTGACCGGCATCGGCACATTCGCTCTGTATGAGGTCCGCAGAGAACGACAAGGTCGCAAAATTCCTCGCGGAACACTGGCCCGTCTGCGGATTCCGCCCATCGACACCTTCGAGGAACTCAGTACCGGCTCACTCTCGATTCCCGTGCTGTCCATGTTCGGGCTGGTCAGTGGTCTGACCGCCGGATTGATGGGCATCAGCGGAGCCCTGATCCTGATACCCGGAATGGTGTACCTGCTGGGGATCCGTTCGAAGCAGGCGATCGTCGCATCGCTGGTCGTCGTCTGGATCACGTCGTTTCTCGCGACGATCGTGCATGCCTGGCGCGGCAATGTGGACCTCGCCCTGGCACTGGCTTTGATGTCAGGCGGCACAATCGGAGCACGTCTGGGCTCGGAACTAGGCCAGCGTCTGAAAGGCCCAGCCTTACGCCGCTGCATCGGCTGGCTGGCCCTGGGAGCCGCCGTCGTCATCCTTTGCCGTCTGGTCGGGCTGGTGAGCGTCTGAGGCGATTTAGACATCCTCAAGGGACACTCGCTGTCGCGCCCCGTGAATCGCGTCGCGGATGCGGTCCGATTGACTGGTGATATCGACACACACCTGCGGTCGGTCCGGCCAGACGGCGACCTGCAGCTGTATGCAGCCGTTCTTCCCGATCACGCTGACGTCGTATTCGATGTCGAATCCGGGGAGCCGCCCTTCGTCCGGACCGCCTCCGTATAAGCTGGTCGACATCGCTATCGTCAGTGGTGGTTTGAAATCGAGACCGAGACCAGTCCTGATTTCGATTACCCCGTAGGGGATTTGAACCCCTGTTGCCGGACTGAGAATCCGGAGTCCTGGGCCTCTAGACGAACGGGGCGTCTCCCTCACTTCACAGTCATCCCTTCGACGTCATGCGCCGACAGGACCTGAAAATCCCGTATCCTGGGCCACTAGACGATGAGGGCACGCTTGTGACGCGGGCATTGAAGCAATGCGTCCGGCGAGATTCAACCGATTCGCGCGACCGTAAATGGCTTCGTCCGAATCAACCAAGTTCCGCGATCGGATTGCCAATACACAGGCGGTTTGGACGGCCATCGGGGGCGACGTGGTGCGTGTCGAGCGGGATGCCCAGCTTCGTGTAGACCGTCGCGGCGATGTCGGACGGGTAGTACTCCTTGCCGACTGGTCTGGCTCCAGTTTCGTCCGTCTTGCCCACGATCTGACCCCCGGGGACATTGGCGCCAGCAAAGGTCGCGATGCTGGCAGTTGACCAGTGGTCCCGGCCTGTCGCCGAGTTAATCACGGGAGTGCGGCCAAAGTCGGTCAGCCAGAAGACGAAGGTCGTCTTCAACAGGCCGCGGTCTTCCAGATCGGCCAGCAGAGCCGGCCAGGCCTGATCCAGCGGTGGGAGCAGTTTCTTCAGGCCGTTGAAGTTGTCGCGGTGAGTGTCCCAGCCGCCGCTGGTCACCGTCACAAACCGGCAGCCGGCCTCAATCATGCGGCGGGCCAGCAGGCAGCTTTGTCCCAGATTGTGACTGCCATACGCGTCGCGCGTCTTCTGATCTTCCTGACCAAGATCGAATGCCGTTTTCGTGGCGGCGGATGTAATCATGTTGAACGCGCTCTGGTAATAGGCGTCCGTGGCCTGGAGCGCTTCGGGTTGTTCATCGAGTTGCCGCTGCAGCGTGTCTATTTTCGCGAGTGCCTGGCGACGACGATCCAGTCGCGCGGCCGTCAGTCCATTTGGCAGAGAGACGTCCCGCACCGTGAACTTGTCGCTGCTGGGATCACCGGGTACGACGAATGCGTTGTGCTGCATGCCCAGATAGCCGGCCAGTCCACCGTTAAATCGCTGATCGACGTTCGTGCCAAGCTGAATGAACGACGGCAGCGCGTTTCTCGGGCCGAGTTCTTTCGAGACGGTTGAGCCGAAGCATGGATACGTGATCGACGGGTTGAATTTCCGACCCGACATCATGATTGCGTCGGCCGTCGAGTGGCTGCCGTTCCGCGGATTGAGGTTCCGCATCACCGTGTAACGATCCAGCTCACGCGCGAAGTTGGGCATCTGATCGGTGAACTGCACGCCGGGCACGGCTGTGTCGATGACTCCGAAGTCACCACGAACCTCGGCGTTGGCTTCCGGTTTTGGATCCAGCGTGTCGTGATGGCTGGTTCCTCCACGCGTCCAGATGAGGATGCAGTTGATGTCCCCGCGAGCCACGCCCTTTCCGGCCGCTTCAGCCTCGGCCTGCAGGAGTTGCGGCAAACCCAGACCAAGGGCACTGAGCGAGCCTGCCTCCACCAGAAATTCACGTCGGGTTCGCGTCTCACAGTTAGCGCGGCGAACCGGCATCAGACGAAGCATGGCAGTCTCTTGCTGAAACAGGCGGGAAAGTGGGGGCGGGGGCAACCCATCCAGACTGACTGATCGGCCGAAAGCCGTCCAGTCCGACAGCGCCGAAACAAAATTTGAATGTGCGGGACAGGGTTTGTGCGTTTGTGGCAATTTCCAAGTCGTTCAAGATCAGCTCAGGGCGATTTCCCGCGAGGCCCGGTTTGAAATGTGGTTTGGCTGGGTTGTCCGTCTGAGTCTCGGTTGGCGACGGTCCGCGACGACACAGACCATCAGGCAAACGCCGGAGGCGTGGCGGCATGTAGCCCGGGGTGAGCGAGCGGCGAGAGCCGCGAGCGGAACCCCGGGTCCGCAGCCGGTTCGCTGCTCGTCACGTGTAGTCCTCGGGAGCGTGACGGTTCTGAAAGGCCTGGTTGACCTGGGGTTCCGCTTGCGGCTCACGCCGCGGCGCTTCACCCCAGGCTATATGCCGCCACGCCTCCGGCGTTCGTGTCATGGTCTGCCGTGCCAAAGACGATCGCCACATCAGACAGTCGACGGTCTCGCCACGCACCTTCGCTGGAAATTCCCGGAGCCGCCTGGATCTCAGGCGAATTCGCAAACCCTGTCCCGCAACCAGAGTCTGAATGCTGGGAGTCGCGGCTCTCGACATTAGTTTCGCCGGCTTTACTCGGGCGTTCCCCAGCGCGATGTCAGTTCCATCGGGACGCCGAGCTGATCACAGATGCGGTTCACCACGAAATCCACCAGATCGCTGATCGTCTGCGGGTTGTGATAAAAGCCGGGCATCGCCGGCAGAATGACGGCGCCTGCGTCGGCCAGCGCTTTCATGTTTCCGAGCTGAATGCTGCCCAGCGGAGTTTCCCGCGGGACAACGATCAGCTTACGTCGCTCTTTGAGATGCACGTCGGCCGCCCGATGAATCAGGTTGCTGGACAGTCCTTGAGCGACACTGGCGAGAGTACCCATGGAACACGGGCAGATCACCATTCCGTCTGTCGGAAACGAGCCGCTGGCGATGCCCGCCATGAAGTCGTTGCCCGGGTGAAAATGGACCCGACTCGCGTGTTCGTCGCTGACATTCGGAAGGAGCTGTCGGATGGAAAAATGGTCCAGATCAATTTCCCGACCCAGTTCGCGCTGAATGACGATTGTCCCGGCCGAGCTGATCAGCAGATGCACGTTTCGCCCCGACGCGACCAGCACTTCCAGCAATCGCATGGCGTACGCCGAACCGCTGGCTCCGGTGATCGCAAGGACAAGATCGTTCATGGGGATTCCAACAAGAGTCTTCCGGACGCCGCATCACACGCTGTCGGACCGTTCCCCGGTGAAAATTGAACCGTCGATATCGGCGACCGTCGCGCAGCCTGAGGCAACCATGACGGTTGCCAGTTCGTCTCGCAGTATCTCCAGCACGCGGGTCACGCCCGCTTCGCCGCCGGCCGCCAAAGCCCATGCATGTGGCCGGCCGATCAGCACGGCTTTGGCTCCCAGCGCGATGGCTCGCAACACATCGCCGCCGCGACGGATGCCACTGTCGAGCAGGACTTCTGTTCGATCACCGACAGCCAGCGCGATGTCCGGCAACACATCGATACTCGCCGGCATCCCATCAATGCGACGGCCGCCATGATTCGAGACGATGATTGCGTCCATACCCAGTTCGACGGCTTGCTCGGCGGCCGACACTGTCAGCACGCCTTTCAGAACAATCGGCAGCTTCGTCACACCTCGCAGCCATTTGAAAAAGTCCCAGCTCAGCGAGACGTCCCATGCGTTCGCGTTAAAAGCCAGCAGCTCCTTGTCGCTCTCTTTCCCCGTGATCTGAGTGTGCCCGACATCCCGCAGATGCTTGAGCAGAAACTCTCTCGGCGGCCGGAACTCATTGCGCAGATCGGCGTCTTTCCGCTCGCCCAGGTCGACCGTGACGACGATTGCTTTGTAGCCACTCTGTTCGGCGCGGCGGACCAGGCGTCGCGCGACGTCACGGTCGCGAGGCGCGTACAGTTGAAACCACTTCGGACCGGTCGCCGCCGCAGCGATCTCCTCGACGCTGTTGTACGCGCTCGTACTCGGAACAAAGATCGTTCCGGCTTTCTGCGCGGCGCGTGCAACAGCCAGAGCACCATCCGGGTGATACATCCGCAACGCGGCAACGGGTGCAATCAGGACGGGCAGTTCGATCCGCTGGCCCAGCACGGTCGTCGACAGATCCGCATCCTGAACACCGTGCAGCAACGGAGGCAGCACCTTGATCCGCCGGAATGCGGCGACATTTTCCCGCAGAGTGACCTCGTCTTCCGATCCGGTGGTGACGTAATCGAATGTCGCCTTCGGGAGCTTTGCCTGAGCGAGCGGAATGAAGTCCTCGACCGTCACTGGTGGTTTCTTCCAGGGTAATCCAGGCAGTGACGTGTCATCCGATTCGTCATCGCCCGTGTCGCCGCCGTCTGATTGGTTCTGTCCCATGAGCGCCAATGGTACGGAAAACAGCCCGGCGCCGAACGCCATCAATTGAGAAAACACACGACGATTCATTACAGACGTCCTCGAAGGGTTCCGCGTACTGCGATCCCGCCATATTACGCGGTCTGACGGCGTGCATCGATTGTGCGGCGGAAAGCCGAAGACTGCGGTGAAATGACTTCAACAGGAAATCCGTTGAACGACGACCAGACAAGCTGCCCCGTGACAACCGACATCGGACGTGCAGCGACCGCGCTGCGCGACGGGCAGGTTGTCGCATTCGCCACCGAGACGGTTTACGGGCTGGGAGCGAACGCGCTCGACAGGAACGCGGTGGCGCGTGTGTTTGAGGTCAAGGACCGCCCGCATTTTGATCCCCTGATTGTCCACGTGGCATCTGACGAATGGTTGAACCAGCTTGTGCGCGATGTGCCTGAGCCAGCCCGGCAACTGGCTCACGAGTTCTGGCCAGGACCACTGACGATGGTCCTGGAGAAGACGGACCTCGTCCCCGATCTGGTTACTTCCGGGTTGTCGAGTGTTGCTGTCCGCATGCCGTCTCATCCGCAGGCCCGCGAGCTGTTGCGTCAGGTCGACCTGCCGATCGCGGCACCCAGCGCCAATCCTTTTGGACAGCTCAGCCCAACGTCCGCCGCGCACGTCGCGGAAACTCTGGGAAGCCGCATCGACCTGATTCTCGACGGCGGCTCGTGTGACGTGGGCATTGAATCGACAGTCATTCTGCTCACGGAAGAACAACCCTGTCTGCTCCGTCACGGTGGTGTGACGCAGGAGCGGATCGAAGCGGTCATCGGTCCCGTTCAGACCCGGCAGTCGTCGAGCGGCGAATCGGCTCCCTCACCGGGAATGCTGCCACAGCATTACGCACCCCGCACGCCGCTGATTCTCAACATCGAAGCAGACGCAGACCGGCTGGCCGATCTGCGAGTTGGAGTCCTCAGCCTGCGGCCGATCGCTACGCCGTTCGAACCGACCGCCATCGAAACACTGACTACCGATGGAGACCTGCGAACGGCCACGGCAGGTTTTTTCGCGGCGATGAGGCGTCTGGATCAGGCGGGCCTCGATGTTATCGTCGCCTGGCCGTTTCCGGATGAAGGGCTGGGACGGGCGCTGAATGATCGGTTGGCCAGAGCGTGTCATGTTGACCGCATTGCCCGGTGACGTAGTCCTGGTCCCGTTTCCTGTGTTCTCTGGACAGACCGGAACAGGAGAGGTCGTTGCTTCGAGGGCCGATTTCAAAGTGCAAATTTCAAAATGCAAAATGCAAATTTGAAACGACGCGCCTGTGTCCAATTTGAAACTTGCAATTTGCAATCGGCACGACCTGCGTCGGCCACGGTCTTACGACGTCGCAGTCCCGAGCGCGCGATGCACATCGGCCACCGACTCGGACGGCACCGAATCGTGGCGTCCCAACAATCGCACTGACCGAAACAGGCACGCGAATCGCATGATCAGCATAATGGTCCCGTACACAGCCGTGTTGATATAGAAGGCCTCCCACGGGTCCGGATAGTTGGCGAACTCGTTGAATGGAATGATCATCATCGGGCTGACGATGGTCAGCAGCTCCCCCTCACCAGTTCCATTCATCTCCATCATGATGATGAACGGAAACAGAACGAGCAGTGGGATCAGACACCAGGCCACCAGCGTGCCGACTGCCGCACAGATGGCTTTTCCCTGACTTCGAATCTTCAGCCCGATCCAGAACGACAACCAGGAAATCATCGGCAGATAGATCAGCACGGTGGTCAGGCCAGTCGCGAAATAGCACCACGTCAACGAAGTCGGGTCCATTTCCTCGAGGCCCCAACGCCGTGGTCCCAGCCCGGGCACATCAAACCGCAGCATGGTTTGAAACGAGTAGATCGTTAGCAGCGGTACCGACAGCACGAACATCAGCCGTCGCGTGCCCACGAATTTCTGACGCAGGATGTCGCGATTCGTCAATGGGGTGGTCAGCAGTGTGTCGAACGTCTGACTCGAACGTTCCGCTGAAATCAGACTGGTCGATGCCCCGCAAATCAGTAGCGACACAACGACCCAGATCATCATCAGCATGACGGACATGATCTCCAGCCCGCCGCCACTGGAGCCGACGCACATCGCGCAGACAAACAGCACAGGAAACTCAAGCAGAATGAAGATGCGAACAAGGTAGCGTGCCGTACCCAGCGTCCGATGCGTTGTCTCCCGCCAGGCAATGGGTCGGTCCGCAGGCAGGCGGCTCGATCCCCGCGAGAGCACAATTCCGCGCCCGAAGTGTTGATTCAGCGTCCAGAACAAGCTGTCCAGACTTCGGAAAATCTTCAGCAGAAGATTCCGCGGTTGCGCTGTCGCCCGGCGGACGACACACATACGGGACAACAACAGAAAGATGGCGGAAAGCAGCACCATTGGAATGGTGCGCATTATGCACGACAGCAGGTTCAGGCTGGACGGTCTACCGTCGAATAGAGCGACCACACCGAAGAACATGCCCGCAAAATTGTACTGGCTGTATCCAAGCACCTCGCCTGTTCCGAACAGCGGGACCAGTTGCTCGTGGAATTTGCGAAAGATGCCAGTCCATTCGTCCAGCATCAACGGGCCGAACAGCATCAGGAACCCGAATATGTAACTGGCAATGAATGCTCCAACGGTCCGACGGAACCAGCAGGAACACAACAGTGCGAGTGTGCCGACCTGAATCGTCGTAACAAGCAGCGCCCATGCGGCTGACCAGATCAACTCAGTTTCGAAGCCACCCATCGAATATGCGAACCCGAACAACGGCAGCGACAGGCTCATGAAGAACAGCATCGGCAGGATTCGGCTGAGGAATTTTCCAATCAGGATTCCCCACGGGGACAAGCGCGTCAGAAACAGCAGACTCAATGTGTCGCGTTCTTTTTCGCTGGTAATCAGGTTGCAGCACATCGCTGGCATGAACAGGTAAATCCCGAAGAACTGCATACCCACAAACAGCTTAAACAGCTCCTGGCCCTTCCCCAGGATCGCATAGGGATTACCCCAGTTCTGGTGCAGAATCTGGAAGCTGAAGCTGAACCCGGCCAGAAACGCCAGGCATGCATAGACGAACCGCAGTGTATATGTGCGACGTCGGGCCGCCTGTTCGAGTAACTCCTTCGACACCAGCGGCAATCCCCGGCCCACAAGCGTCAATCCGACGAGTGCGACGATTCCGACACACGTAAGAATCGTTGCCTCTAATGGCGACGCAAAACCGAACGTGATGTCGTATCCCCAGTGGAATCGCGTGACCAGCAGCGGGGTCGTGATCAGCAGGGATACAGCGAACGCGATACGAACCACGCGTCGCGCGAACCACATGATCAGCAGTTGGGCGAGCACAACCCACGTGAGCAACGTGGCCTCGCCCGGGTAGGTAGAGACCTGCTCCTCGACGCCAAACGTGACGTTCAGGACGAGGATGACCGGCGCCAGAGTGATCAACAGGATGGTCAGGGCTTTGCTCGCGCGCGGGCGGCGGTCCTGCTGCGACTCGGTGTCTGTCATCGTTGGCGTTCAATCCGCGAGCGGTCACTTTTCCGTGTCGGTGTCCGCTTCGAGCAACTCTTCGATTCCGTCGAGCACGCTTCCAATCGCCTCGTCATTCAGCTTGCCGTACTTGAAGGCCAGATTCGCAACGGCCTTCTGTTCGCGATACAGCACGACCGTCGTCGCCGCGTCCTGGTGCAACCGATTGCCGCCTGGGCCGGCGACAGCGGTTGTCGCGGCGGTCAAAGGCATCCGAATTCGCTCGTCGAACGCCATCGTCTGCAGTACGGGTACAGCGCGCGATGATTCGTCGGTCACCAGGACGCCGAAGCTCCGCAGACCCGTCACTCGATTCTTGTCCACAATTTTGTCGACAGCCTTGAGCAACGCGGGCAGTTTGCGATCGACCTTCTGAACGAAGACCATCACAACCGGCCGGCTGCCGTAGCGGCAGACATAACAGACCGAGCGATTTCGATGCGGACCTGTCACAGCTCGGACAAAGAACGAATGGATCGTAGCCCCGCTCTTTGGCCCGGATTCGAGTGGCTCAGTGGCGGACGTTGTGTCTGCTGCAATGGAAATCGCCGGCGCTGCGAATAGAGCCATCAGCAGACACAGGCCGCGTCCCGAACGATTTCGTTGGCAGTGAGTTGTCATGGTGGGCTCTTCAGGCCTGGCCTGGGGCTACCTGTCGTATTCTTAGTCACTGGGAACTACTCGACTCCCGAAGTTCGATCAGCCGGAACGCGTTAGCGTCCGGTTTGCCGAGAACCGTGGGCTAACGCCCAGCGGCTGATTTCAGGGAAGCGAATCTTTCTCGGTTACCTGGTGACTTGCCGAACAGTCTTCGTGTCGTAAGTAACGACCAGCCCTGCAGCTTACGACTCTCACGCCGCCTGAGCAAGACGGCTCGCCTCGACTCGCATGCTTTCGCAATGGACTCAATCTGATTCGTCGGGACAGGTGTTTCCGGGGCGTCATTGCTAGTTGAGAGCCGGTAAAACCGTGTTGCTGCAGTTTCGCGGTCGCGAATAGACTCGCCTGACACCGAAAGTCGACCTGCCACAGCTCGTGGGCAGGAAATCCCAAGGGACAGGATGTCCAAATGCGGCGCAATGTGATCATCGTAGGACCACCACGATCAGGGACGAGTCTCGCGTCCGATGTTTTCGCACGACGAGGCTACTACACCGGCGAAGGCCTGCGTGTCGGTGACGACTACAACCCGTTCGGCTACTACGAAGCCGAGGACCTGATCGCCGCCAACGTGAGCCTGTTCGAATCGGTGGAGTTCCCGCATCACAACACATGGAAATTCGACGCCATCACGCCCACGCAGGTCGAAGCCATCGGTCGAATCCTAGTCCAGGCGGAACACCGCGCTCTGCTGGATCACTGGAATCGCCATTCACCGTGGATGTGGAAGGACCCCCGATTCGCCATCACGCTGGGGTACTGGGGCCAACTCATCGACCACGACGCGACAGGCGTCATCCTGACGAGCCGCAACCCGGAAGACGTCTACTTGAGCTTCCGCCGCAAGGGCTGGTGCGATTCAGGACCGGATGATCGCAAACGAGCGATCCACATGATCGAGCAACACGCCAGAAATGCGCGGCAGCAGGTCGACCGGCTCGGACTGCCGCACATCACGATCGACTACAACGAGTATCACGATGCACCGACGCAAGTCGCCGCGCGCATCAGTGGTTTCACTCGAATGATTGTCTCCGTGTCTGACCTGAACTTTCACACGGAACTCGATCACAGCACGGGCTCGGGCCGTTTGGCCGGGAATATCCGAGTCCTGCTGAAGAAGCTGCCTCGCGGACCACTGCAGAAACTCGCGCGACTGGTGCCAGCGAGTCTTCAGTCGATGTTGATTCCGGAACGCAAATTCACAGCGAAATCCGTCGGAGATGTTCCCGACGATGTGAGCCAGTCAAAAGCCGCGTGACCCGGCAACCACTCCAGAATCAGAACTCGTTTCCCTCAATCTCGACCCGACTGGCATGCAGCCACGACGTCTCCAGCTTGTGTTTGCCTGGGCAGCCCTTCTGCTGCTGCCGTGGCCCGCGCTGCGCCCGTTCGATGTGGCTCTGACATTCGGTGATATGGCACTGATCCCGGCGATCCTGCTGAACCTTGATCGAATTCAGCGGATTCATGGCTGGCAGATTCCCATGCTGCTGGCGCTGCCGCTCATTCTGGTGTCGCAGGCCACTGATGCCGATGCATCAATCATCGAAGTCGGACAGGCGGCGTACATCTTTGGAATCGTGCTGCCGTTCGGTTGGGTGGCGTTCGCGGACTTTCGACCACGGAACCTCGTCTATGGCGTGCTGATTTCGATGGGCATCAGTTCGCTGGTCGCCGGACTGCAACTCACTGGCGTTCTCGACGCGGTGGGCCGCAGTTCTATCTGGACCGTATTCGGTGCCACCCGGTCAGCCGGCCTCAATATCAGTTGCAGCGGGCTGTGTATGGCCATCTCGCCGATGTTCGCGCTGCTGCTGTATGTGCCCAGTCACCGCTGGCGTCTCGGACTGCTGGGAGTACTGCTGCTCGGGCTGGTCGCGACGCTGGCCAAGTCGGCCATCTTCGCCAGCATTGGTCTGTTGTTTTACCTGACGCGCGAGCCAAACCGCCGCGGCATTGTGACTCTGGGAACGGTCCTTGTGCTGCTCATCACCAGTGTGTTCGTGCTGTCACCTCAACTGCAGGAAACGGTCGACGTGGTGACGACGACTGTCAGCGTGAGGATCGACCGAGCTGACATCTCGTTGTGGGAACGAACATCAACATTACGCTATGCGATGGAGTACGTGCCCGAGTGCTGGTTCACTGGACTGGGATACATGGGAACGTCGCGCGAGTTGACTCAGCACCTGGGAAACACCGTTCACATTTTTCATCTGGGGATCGTTCTCGTCGGCGGGTTGCCGGCGGCGATGCTGCACTATGTCGGAGTCATTCTGCTCGTCAGTGCGTTGTATCGGTCCGGCCATTACCCGTCGGCGATGATGATCATCTGCCACATGCTGGCCTTGTGCACGATGACTGTGTTGATGCTCAGCTTTCAATACGTCCCGTTTCTCGTGGCCGGCGCGATACTGAACTGGCAGTTTGCGCTGACGAATCAGAACCAGCCCGTCGGACAACCGCTGCATCATCGAGCGACGTCGCCACTCACCGGCATGCCGGGAAACCAGGCGACGGCTTGAAGGTCAGGAAGAACGGAACGGGCAGCCATGCAACTCCACCACGTCGGATGCGCGGTCACGTCGATTGAGAGCAGCATCAAAAGCTATACGTCCGGCCTGCAGTTCAGTCGAGTGTCGGACGTTGTGGAAATCGCGAGCCAGCAGGTCCGCGTCTGCTTTGTCGAGACGGCTCCGGGTATCTACATCGAACTGGTCGAAGGCCTGTCGGACGACGCGCCCGTCAGCAGTTTTCTCAAACGCCGACAGTACTACTATCACGTCTGCTACAGCACGCCCGACGTTCCGCAATCGGTGCAGCACTTGGAAGCGCATGGTTTCCGGTTGCTGTCGGTGTTCGCCTCGGAAGCATTTAACGGAGCGGACTGCGCATTCCTGCTCAACCCGGAAATGGCACTGGTTGAACTATGCACGGACGGTTCGTTCACGCTGCTGTGAAGGCCGCCCCGCAGCCCTGTAAACCGGGCAACGATCAGATGTAGTCGTTGATCAGGTTCTCGATCATTTCCTGCCGGCCGCTCTCGTTGGGGGCCGAATCGCCCTTTTCGAGCATGTAGGCTTCCAGATCGGCAAAGCTGACTTCGCCGGCTTCAACTTTCGCACCGATGCCCTCGTCCCAGCTCGAATAGCGATTCTTGACGATGTCGGCGAGTCGACTATCGGCCCGGATCTTCGCGGCGATCTTCAGGCCACGCGCGAATGTGTCCATTCCGCCGATGTGGGCGTGAAACAGGTCGTCCGGCTGGAAACTCTCGCGGCGAACTTTCGCGTCGAAGTTGACACCGCCAGGAGTCAGCCCGCCCTGTCCCAGAATCACCAGCATGCACTGCGTCGTGAGGTAGATGTCCGTTGGGAACTGATCAGTGTCCCAGCCCAGCAGCAGGTCTCCTGTGTTGGCATCGATACTACCCAGTGCGTCCTGCATTGAGGCATATTCCAGTTCATGCATCATCGTGTGTCCGGCGAGCGTGGCGTGATTCGTCTCGACGTTCAGCTTCACGATACCTTCCAGGCCGTTTGCCCGGATGAAGTTCAGACACGCGGCACAGTCGAAGTCGTACTGGTGTTTCGTCGGTTCCTTCGGCTTCGGCTCGAACAGAAACTGTCCGGTAAATCCGATCGAAGTCGCGTGTTCGTGGGCCATGTGCATGAAACGAGCCAGATGGTCCAGCTCACGCTGCATGTCCGTGTTGTACAGGTTGTGGTAGCCCTCGCGTCCGCCCCAGAACACATAGTTCACGCCGCCAAGCTGATGCGTGACTTCGATCGCCTTTTTCACCTGAGCAGCCGCGTACGCAAATACGTCGGCGTTGCAGGACGTCGCGGCACCGTGCATGAAGCGCGGGTTTGAGAACAGGTTGGCTGTGCCCCATAGGAGGTCGATGCCCGTGCGTTCCTGCTCGGCCTTCAGCTTGGCTGCGATCTTGTCCAGATTCGCGTTGCTCTCGCTGAGTGACGCGCCTTCCGGGGCCACGTCGCGGTCGTGGAAGCAGTAAAACGGCGCACCGAGTTTCTCCATGAATTCGAAGGCGACGTCGACGCGGCGGAGTGCATTGTCGACCGAGTCACTGCCGTCTTCCCACGGCCGGACCATCGTGGGAGCCCCGAACGGATCGACGCCGGTGGCCCGGAACGTGTGCCAGTAACACACGCTGAACCGCAGCAGGTCCCGCATGGACTGACCCTCGACGATCTCGTCAGGGTTGTAGTGGCGGAACGCGAACGGATTGTCTGTGCCAGGACCTTCGTACGCGATCTTGTCGATTTCAGGGAAGTAACTCATGGCGGGCTCTACAGTTATGGTGAGAGGTCTTGATTTCCTGGAGTTCCGACGATCGGCCAGTGGCCGTGCGGAGAGCCTGAGAAACGAAGACAGGGTGAGCGACGGAGCAAGGCGACCTCAGTTGCTGGCGGCCTCGCTCCGTCGACCCACCCTGTGAGGCGGAAAGGCTACCGAAACCCGCGTGGAGAATGAAGCAACGTTGCCGAGGTGATCAGGAAACGAACCCTTGCCCGGAGAACATGCAACCAGTCCTGTCACGGGCGTCGATCGGCGGTCATGATGTGTCCCTCGGATCGTCGTACTGGTTCGTGCTATCCTTCCGGACTGACTCGACGCGTCATATCTCCCTCATCAAGCGGAGCCGGGAAATGAATCCCTTTCGACCAACCCGTTACATTCGACGAGCCGCCTCTCCACTGTTTCTGGTTATGGCACTGCTCTTAATGACCGGCTGTTACACCGCAGAGCCACAACGGCCAGCTCAAGTGCCAACGGCGGAGCCCATGCAACCGGCCGTCGCTGTTGTTGACGAGGTCGAAACGCCAGTTGATCGGCCCGTCGACATTCAACTACCGCCAGAATCCGAAGCTGTCCCGATCACCGCCGTGCAGACTTCTGATCCAGCCCTGCTCCAGACGCTGACGGTTGCCGGCGGCTGTTTCTGGTGTACCGAAGCGGTTTTCGAATTGATTGAAGGCGTCGAAAGCGTTGAGTCTGGCTACTGCAATGGTCAGGTCCCCAACCCGACATACGAGGAAGTCTGCTCTGGCAACACCGGCCATGCTGAAGCCATCCGGATGAAATTCGACCCGAATGTCGTGTCCTTTGAAGATTTGCTGCACGTGTTCTTCAAATCGCATGACCCGACGACATTGAATCGCCAGGGAGCGGACGTCGGCACGCAGTACCGTTCCGGGATCTACTTCCACGACGAGCAGGAGAAAAAGCAGGCCGAAGCGGTCATTGCGGAGTTCGACGCATCCGGCGAATTCTCACGCCCGATCGTCACGGAAGTCGTACCGGCTGCGAAATTCTATTCGGCTGAGGGGTACCATCAGGACTACTTTGAGCTGAACGGTCGGGCTCCGTATTGCCGCCGCGTCGTTCAGCCGAAGGTCGACAAAGTCCGAAAGATCTTCAGCGACAAGCTGCGGTCGTAGTGCTGAAAGACCCGCACGCAGGCGTTTGACTTTGATTCCGTCTGCCGGCGGGACTCCAGTACATGGACACACACCGATGACGCCCCCCTCGCTCGACGAACTGCAATCCCGGCTCGATTTCGCGCTCGATGCAGCCGCGCAGGCCGCTGAATTCATCATGGGGCACTATCAGTCGCCCGATCTGGCCGTCGACCGCAAGCGCGATGCGACGCCGGTCACCGCAGCCGACCGCGGCGCTGAAGAACTGATCCGAAAGCTGATCGCGGAGACGTATCCCAACGACGCCGTGCTTGGTGAGGAATTCGGAGACTCAGAAGGCAGCAGCGGTTGGCGCTGGATACTCGATCCCGTGGACGGAACGAAGTCATTCATCCACGGAGTCCCGCTGTTCGGGACACTGATCGGGCTTGAGCACAACGCGGTGCAAGTCGTCGGCCTGTGCAGCTTCCCGGCACTGGGTGAGGTTGTCTACGCGGCGACGGGTCTCGGAGCCTGGTGGAAAATCGGTTCACGAGAACCAGTGCCGGCCCGGGTTTCGGAAGTCGCGGACCTCTCGGAATCGCTGTTCTGCACAACGACAATTCAGGGCTGGGCGAGAGAAGGTCAGCAGGCGTTGTTCGAACGGCTCTGTTCCGAATGCCGGTTGTCGCGAGGCTGGGGCGACTGCTACGGACACATCCTGGTCGCGACCGGACGCGCGGATGTGATGGTCGACCCCGAGCTGAATCCATGGGACTGCGCAGCGCTTGTGCCCATCATGCAGGAGGCAGGTGGCCATTTCGTCGACTACTCAGGAAAGCCGGACATCCACGCCGGACGCGGACTATCCGTCAACGCTGCGTTACTGGATCCGGTCCTGCAACGAATACGCGAGACACTCGCCTGACCGAACAGCGTCGTCTACGAATCAGCTACAAGCCCGAAGCGCCAGCGAGTGAATTGGTATGCGACTGGTTCACTCGCTGGCGCTTCGGGCTCGTATCTACCGCAGATTGTCTGCTCGACTCAGGCTTCGATCAGTCACGCACCAGCGCTTCCAGGATGCGTTCGGCAAGTCGGTCCGCAGCGGGACGACCGCGGATCAGGCTCATCACAGTCATCGGCTTTCCTGTGGCGACGTGAATCTTCACATTCGGGTACTGCGTGCTGCCAATTGACATGTTCGACGAAATCGTGACGTCCCTGATGTCGCCCCGCTCAACGCGATGTTCGCGAGCCAGCCCGGGCCAACCATGGCGGAACGTGAGCGCATCGGCCCCAATCTCGACGTGCGCGGAACTGAGCAGAAGGTTGAGCCAGCTATAGGTGACCAGAAGGCCTCCGAGACTGAACACGATGGGAAAGAGAACGGGAGCGTCGACGTTCCATAAGAATGCACACACCGAATCCCAGATCACGACAAACAGTCCCAGACCCACGACAGGTTTCATGTACCGCGCGGCCGGTGCAATCACGGTCAGCGTGCCGTCGGACTGCTCGCGAATCCGCAATCTCGCATCTGTCAGTGCAGCATCCGGAAACACGTCATCCAGCCGTTCGTCCACGCGAGCCTTCTCTGCGGCGACCTCTTTGTCCCGTTTGAACTTTCGCGAACTCTCTTTGGTCTGGAACACCGGCACATCGAATTCGTCGTTGTACTCTCGTTCCGTCCGCTCGCTCTTGATGGACAGTTTCCACTCGGACCTTGAATACCCTTCAAGGTCCGTTTGGGGAGCGGTGTAGGGAATCGCGAATTCGAACGGGATTGAGGTTTGCCCCCAGTCACTGCTGCGTTCTGTCCCCTCCACGGTCTGCTCCAGCTCGCAGGCAACGCTTTCAGTCGAGCTATCACCGCTGCCTGATTTCGTCGTGCAACTCAACGTGAGGTGCCACACAGACCGCGAATCAATGTCGTTCTCAATCAGGATCGCCCCCGACATGAGTCCGCCCGTAATCGCCGGAAAACGGTCAAGCTGCACGCGAGATTCGCCATAGAACCACCGTTGCCTGTGCTTACGAACGGCCGAGCGTGCGATCAGGAATGCGATCCCCGGAATAATCAGGCCGAAGACCGACATCACTCGGCCATGAGCAATTGCGTTGACTGCCCCAAGACCACCAGGCAACGCCACAACGACCCAGTACACGGCCAGCCAGGTCAACCAGCCAGACGCGCCCTCCGAGCGCACGAATCCGTCTGACCACGCCCGATTCCATCGCCACGGTTCGCGGGGATACTGTTCGCGTAATCGAGCCTCGGCACGACTTCCGGGAATCGACAACAGGGTTCCCAGAACCAGGCACAGACCGACTGTTCCGAAGATGGTGCCAAACACACTGAGGAACGAGAGCATCTCCCAGCGCAGCTCGCGGTAGAGAATCGACCTGGCAGGATCCGAGGCATCGACGAAACAGCGAAATGGCTGACCGCTTTTCTGGTGGCTGGTCAGTTCATTGGCCACGCGTTCCTGAAACGAGCCGATGTTGTCGGAGCCGAAACTCAGGCTGACCTGATTTCCGGTAAGACGTTCACCATTCCACTGATACTCGTAGGTCGCTTCTGTGCTGATCGAGTTCTCACCCGGTTTCACCTCGACCGTCAGAATCCGGGCCGGTGTCTCCTGCCAGTCCAGAACGTCTACCCAACGGAACAGCGTGTAGTAGATCAGCCCACTGGCACCCACTCCTACTGCGGCGAATGGCAAACCAAACAGTGCCAGTAACACGCTCGGACCGGTCGCGCCAGATGGTTTCATGACTCGCAGTTCCGTCTGGCCGTCAGTCTTTCACCAGGCTCACCTGGTAGTTGCGGCGTTCGTGATCGAATTCGAGATCGATCAGATCATTATCGGCGGCGTCTTCCAATAGCTCCGAAAAGCTGCCGTAGCCGTAGTAGTCCTCACTGAACCCGGGATAGACGCGGCGGATCACCTGCTTCAGGAGCGATCCCCAGACCGGGTCATAATCCTGCTCGATCGAATCGAGAACTTCGACAACCCGATCACGTGCCTCTTCCTTCCGATCTTCCTTGGAATCTACTTCTTTACGGCCGTCTTTCGGGGGGTCAGCCGCGCGTTTGGCTTGCTTACGTTTGGGCTGAGTTCGCTGTGCCGCCTGGGCCAGATCGTCGTAGTAAATGAATTCGTCGCAGTTGCCGATCAGCAGTTCGGACGTCGAGCTCTTGACGCCACATCCGATGACACGCTTGTTGTTCTCCTTCAGCTTCGAGACCAGCGGCGAAAAATCGCTGTCTCCCGAAATCAATGCGAACGCATCGATGTGCGACTTCGAGTAACACAGGTCGAGCGCGTCGACGACCATCCGGATGTCCGCGCTGTTCTTGCCGCTCATGCGACTCTGCGGGATGTCAATCAGCTCGATGCCATGACCATGAAACTCGCGCACTTCGTCGCGATAGTTCTTCCAGTCGCAGTAGGCGCGCTTGTAAACCAGCCGGCCTTTTTCGAGCAGCCGCTTCAGCACCAGTCCGATCCGAAACGATCCGGACTTCATGTCACGGACGCCCAGGGCGAGGTTCTCGAAATCGACAAAGACAGCAATCAGTGACTCGTCAGCCATGTTGGGCCTCCCGCCCGGAGTTGTGGCGTCTGCTTCGTTCTTCCCCGGCAGAGTGCGACCGGCTCAGGGCGCGGATTGTTTCGTGCCCGAGTGACATTTGACAAGGCCCCGCCAATGTCTTTTGAAGTTGCACACTTCAGTCCCGAAGGGACGTGGGCAAATAGCCCGGGGTTTCAACCCCGGGAAAATCAGCCATTTCTGAACCACAGCCCCGGAGGGGCGGCGGCAATTCCGTGTCGGTCTCTGCCGTCGTCCCTCCGGGGCTCAGTGAAGCTCTCACCGCTTGTTTCCCGGGGTTGAAACCCCGGGCTACTCGCCTTTGCCCCTCCGGGGCAGCAAAACGGTGCAACTTCAAAACCCATGTCTGGCGCCTCACCGGCCAACTACGGTCGATTTTTTCGGTAGCTCCTGTCGCGCACGTACTCGTAATTTCTGCCTTGAGACGTGGCACATTCTGCTTCCACACTGTCGTCGTCATGTCAGAGAGAAACCGTATCGACGTACGATCACCAATGTTCCAGGTCGTATCCTCCGGCCTCTCAAGAAGTGCTTTGATCACGCGTTTGCTCGTATCATTCCTGACCAGTGTGGTTTCCTGCGTGTGACCGATCAGAGATTGAGAGAGAATGACATCAGCAACAAAGGTGATGGCAGGGAAGAGGAGCAGCAGTGGCACTGGTTGATGTTGAATACTCGCTCGAGCGAACGCGCATTCCAGATTCTGTCGCAGACTTTCTGCACGAGGCGAACGCGCGCACGAATGACTATCTCACGCATAGCCGTGTTCGCGTCAGCGGCTTTGTGCCAAGTGACTTCGTTGCTGTCTACTGGGCTCTGCGCGCGGTGACTCGCGAGAACATGGCATCGGGCAGCGTCTTCTGCGAATGGGGCAGCGGCTTCGGAGTCGTGGCAGCTTTGGCCTCGCTACTGGGATTCGATGCGTATGGCATCGAGATAGACGAGCGGCTGCTGAATGCGTCACGTGATCTGGTTTATGCCCTGGGCCTGCCCGTCGAGTTCGCTCACGGTAGCTACGTTCCGCCGGGAGCCGATGACATCATCGATGAGGAGTACTCGAGCGATTCCTTCTGGCTGGACGGTGAAACGGCCGACGACGCCTACGATGAGCTGGACATTGCCCCGGACGAATTCGACGTCGTGTTTGCGTATCCGTGGCCCAATGAGGAATCTGCTGTCGGGCGGCTGTTCGATCGTTGCGCGGCGGAAGGAGCACTCCTGCTGACCTATACACAACTGGATGAGGTCAGGGTTCGTCGCAAGCTGCCCAGTGTCAACCTGGAGAACTACTGAGGCCAGGTCCGCAATCACGCGAAGTTCTTGAGTGCGGTGATGTATCGTCGCACTCGAAAGGCCGGAGACAATCAATGGCGGCCGCGATTCCAACACTTTCGTTGCTCTCAGATGCTGATCGAGCCAGTGTGATCAGTGTGTGCGAACAGTTTGGCCGTGAAGTCGATCAGGACAATGCGGCATCGTTGAACGAACGACTCGCAGGCTGGCACGGAGACTCGCGATCGGTCCTGCTGCGGGAACTGCTTCTGATCGAACTGCATTTCCGGCACCGTCACGGACAGACACCGGAACGCGAAGAGTATCGGTCGCAGTTCGCGGATTCCGGGGCGGTAGTCGATAGCGTCTTCGATCTCATCAGTTCCGAAAATCCGGCGGAGTCGCTTGAAGCTGAGTCGACCATCATGTCCACGACATTCGGCGAGACATTGGTCGAAGGTGCAACTAACGACTCGAAAGTCGAGACGATGGTCGAGACGCCAGACCCATCCACCAGTCCTCGGCCGCCCCGCGTTGATCCATCCGCAGAGACCGAAAAGGATCAGTACGACGTCGAAACGCAACTGCCAGAGCCTTCCGATTCCACGCCGTATGACGTTGCGACGATCGATCAGGATTCCGTCGCGACGCCACAGCCGACGCGATTCCCGGGTGCTCCGTCACAGTTGCCGGCCGATTACCAGTTGCTGGGCATACTTGGCCAGGGCGGCATGGGACTTGTTTACAAGGCCCGACAGAAACGGGCCGACCGGATGGTCGCCCTGAAAGTGATTCGGCCTGAGAAACTCAGCGGAATGAGCACCGGCTCCCGGGACCGTGCCATCGAACGTTTCCGTGCCGAGGCCCAGGCGGCCGGGCGGCTGCAGCACGACAATCTAGTCACCGTATTCGAGGTCGGTGAGTCGGACGGTTGCCACTACTTCTCGATGCAATTCGTCGATGGGAAGTGTCTGGCCGACATGATCCGCGAAGGGCCGCTTGAAGAGCGAACGGCCGCGGGCTACATGGAGCCTGTCTGCCGCGCCGTGCACTACGCACACGAGCAGGGCATTCTGCACCGCGATATCAAGCCACATAACATCCTGATCGAGACGGCAACTCAGCGACCCCGAATTGCCGACTTCGGCCTGGCGAAGATCATCGACGCGGACATGGAAATGACGCGGGCCGGCGAATCAATGGGCACGCCACCGTACATGCCACCCGAACAGTTCGGTGATGCGGCGAATGTGACTGCGGCGGCCGATGTCTATGGACTCGGCGCGACGCTGTATCAACTGTTGAGCGGTCGGCCGCCGTTTCAGGCCGCGACAGCGATCACGACGATGCGGCTGGTCCTGGAACGTGATCCGGTGCGTCTGCAGGAACTCAACGCGGCGGTCGACAAGGACCTCGAGACGATCTGCATGAGGTGCCTCGAAAAGGAACCTCAACGGCGCTACGCGACCGCCGGCGAACTCGCCGACGAACTGCAGAGATACCTGAATGGCGAACCGATCCTCGCGCGACCTCTGGGTCCGGCTGCCAGGTTTTGGCGCTGGTGCCGCCGCAATCCGGTCGTTTCGTCTTTGTCAGGAACGGTCGTCGTTGCAATTCTTATTTCCGTCGCCAGCCTGGCCATTGCCAATGTGCGCACGGAAGAAGCGAGGCAATTGTCCGAGGCCAGCTTTCAGGATGCGCTTGGAGCAGTCAACGATTTCTTTACGCGCGTCAGTGAAGACAGACTCCTCAACGAGCCGGGATTTCAGGTGCTCCGTCGGGACCTGCTGGAGCTGGCGCGTGATTACTACGGCCAGTTGATTGAACGCCGCACCGGTGACCCCGAGCTGGAATCCGAAGTCGCCGCCAGCCATTTTCGACTGGGTTTGATTATTGAAGAACTGGATTCGTCCGAAGCCGCGCAGGCCTCATACGAGAAAGCACTGACTCTGCAGCGAGAGCTTTGCCGGAAAGAACCCGATTCCAGTGAACGGCAACAGGCGCTTAGTAAGACGATCAATGCACTTGGACGGCTCGCGACGCGTAGCGGTGATTTCGAAAAAGCCCGTGAACGCTTTGATGAAACCGTGTCGATCCGCGAAGAACTCGTACAGGCCACTGAGGATCCTGGTGAGCGATTCGAATTTGATCGGCTGCTGGCAAATGGCTGGATGAACATCGGGCTGCTGCATCGCAATCTGCAGGAGTTCGACGAGGCTCGCCGACTGATGGCATCGGCGCAGGAACATCGCAAGATGACGTTACCTGTTCGTCCCACAGATCGAGCCATGCGGCGCGACCTGGCAAAGGGCTGGTACAACCTGGCCAACCTGGGCGTCGACGTGGACGACGCTCAGGCGGTTGAGAAAAACGTTGTGCTGGCGATTCGCGAGTTCGAAGCACTGCTGGACGAAGACTCGGAGGACCTCCGCGACCGCTACATGCTGAGTCTGTGCTATCGGTTACTCGCTGATTTGAAAGCCGCCATGGCAGCGGTTGATCCGGACCTCATCAACGCTGCCATTGAGAATTACTCCAAGGCTCTGCTGGCCGTGCGCGAACTCGCTGGACGGAATCCCGCCGTACCGACCTACCGGGGCGAGGTGGCGCAGCTCCTGTTGAATCTCGGTCAACTGGAAGCTCAGCGACAGCGCTTCGACCCCTCGCGTGAGCTGATTCAAGAGGCGGAAACACTCCTGCGCGCGCTGACGGAAGAACTGCCGGACCGAACCGATTATGCGGAATTGCACGATCTTGCCGGACAAATGCTGGAGCAGCTGCGCAACCTGTAGTAACGCCGCGACTGGCCACGATGTTCCGCAAGGCGTCGCCCGACGGGAGACGATGAATCTAACGGCTGGCCGGATCATGTCCGCCGATTCGATTTCGCACTCCCCGGGAAAACTGTCATGTTTAGACGAACGAGCGTCGCAAACTCCTGGACCGCTTGTCTGACTGGTCTCGTCGTGGCGACTTTTGTCCAGACAGCCGATGCGCAGGATGATCCGGCAAAACCCGCTGATCCCAAGGTCACTGCTCAGCCGAAACCAGTTCCGCCGGCCAAATCGGCTGACGGCAAGACCCCGGTGCCACCGGTAAAACCGGAAGATCCTGCCAAGCCGAAAGAGCCGACGCCTCCCGCCGTCGTCCAGCCATTGGATTCGCCCCTCTCACCCTTCAGTAACCTGCGGGCTCCAGCGGGACGGCGTCCGTTTCTGTCGCGCCTGTCGCGAACTCCGGATCTCTTCGGTGACTTCAACACACTGTCGGTCGCTCAGATATCCAGTGGTGCCATGTCGTCTTCCGATCCTGTTGTCAGTGTGCCCGGCGGTGGAGCCACGCGTCGTTACAAGAATGAGCAGGCACGCGCACTGCCAACAGACCGCGTTTTTGCCTTTTTCAATCACTTCCACAACGCCGTCGATATAAGCGGCTTTGGTGGTAACCGCTCCGATGACATCAACCAGTTCACCTTCGGAGTGGAACGGACGTTTGACAACGGGAACTGGTCTGTAGAAATCCGCCTGCCGGTTGCCACAGAGACCGATCTGGCCAATACCGTCAGCCGCGCGCAAACGGATGGACTGGGAAATCTGGTTGTCACGCTGAAGAAACTCCTCTACGCCGATTCACAGGTCGCTGTAGCGCTGGGCCTGGCCGTGACCGCGCCGACGGGCGACGACCTCGATGTCGAGTTCTCCGGATTCCCGGTCCGGATCGAGAACGAAGCCGTTCACCTGCTCCCCTACCTCGCGCTGCAGGTGGCACCAGATGACAACTGGTTCTTCCACGCGTTCGCTCAGGTCGATGTGGCCGCCGATGGTGACAGTGTCCGAGTCGTCGATCCATTTGCACAAATACCGACGGTTGATTCAGGACGCCTCGTGGAGCAGACGCTGATGTTCCTGGACGTCTCCGCCGGTTACTGGTGGATGCGAACTGACACTCCTGACAGCAGCGGACTGACAGGCCTGGCGTCCGTGCTGGAGCTGCACTATTCGACAGCCCTCAACGACGCTCACATCACTGAAGTCGGCTTCCTGTCCGTGGGAAATATCACCAACCGTTTCGACGTCGTGAACCTGACCATTGGGCTACACAGCGAATGGAATGGAAACACATCTGTTCGCCTCGCCACGGTCGTTCCGCTTCGCCGCAGCGAGGAGAATCGGTTCTTCGACACCGAGCTCCAGTTGGCGATCATCAAGCGACTGTAGTCTGCCGAGGCTGTGCATTGGTCAGGAGCTCAGCCGTAGGCGGATTTCTCCGAAATCCGCTGCCTTGGACCTGGCAAGACAGAGCGGCGGTCGATGTGACGGCAGGTTGCGATGTCGTCTGGTCCCGATTTCGGAGAAATCGGGCTACGGCTCACAATTCCGGGAAGTTGTTTCGGGATTATTCCCTGCGTCGCGAACGATCACGCAAGAATGTCCTGAGCGACATGACCGGCAACGTCGGTCAGGCGGAAGTCTCGGCCGGCGTATTGATACGTCAACCGTTCGTGGTCGAGCCCCATGATGTGCAACAGCGTGGCGTGCAGATCGTTGACGTGCATCTTGTTTTCCACCGCGAAATAGCCGTAATCGTCGGTCGCTCCGTACTTGAATCCGCTCTTCACGCCGCCGCCGGCCATCCACATGGTGAAGCCGTCCGGGTTGTGGTCGCGTCCGTTTTTTCCTTGAGCCACTGGCGTCCGGCCGAATTCACCACCCCAAAGAACAAGCGTGTCTTCCAGCAGCCCACGAGACTTCAGATCTGTCAGCAGTCCCGCAATCGGCAGGTCTACTTCCTTCGAGTTTTTCGTGTGCCCTTCCAATAGATTGCTGTGCTGGTCCCACTGCACGTTCGAGTCGCTGTGGGTCACCTGAATGAACCGCACTCCCCTCTCGGCAAATCGGCGTGCCATCAGACACTGCCGTCCAAAGTCTGCGGTCATCGTCTCGTGCAGTCCGTACATACGATGAGTTGCCTGGGACTCCGTCGACAGATCCTCAACGTCGGGCATTTCTGTCTGCATCCGGAACGCCAGTTCGAATGAGCTGATGCGAGCTTCCAGTGCGGCATGCGGACCGGTCTGCTCCAGGTGTCCGCGATTGATCTCGTTCAACAGATCGAGCTGTTTACGTTGCAATGATCGCGAGATTCGGTCGTTGGTGATGTACTTCACGCGGGCCTGTTCTGACGGCACGCTGGCATTGCCAATCGGCGTTCCCTGGAAATGAGCCGGCAGAAACGCCGAGCCCCAGTTCTTGACTCCGCCATGAGCCAGCGTCGGGCAGATCGTGACGAAGCCCGGCAGGCTGTGGTTTTCCGTTCCCAGACCATACGTCACCCAGGCACCCATGCTGGGCCGTACAAAGTTGTCACTGCCGGTATGCAGTTTCAGCAGGGCTCCCCCGTGAGCGGCATTCGTTCCGTGGCACGAAGCGAGTACACACAGGTCGTCCATATGCCGGGCGACATTGGGGAACAGCTCGCTGCACCACAGACCGCTCTCGCCGTGCTGGCGGAACTTCCAGGGCGATTTGAGCAGGTTGTTCGTCGGAGCAAACTGAACTCGCGGCTTATCGAACGTCAGTGGTTTCCCGTCATCAGCCTGGAGCTTCGATTTGTAATCGAACGTATCAACGTGCGATGGTCCTCCTTTCATGAACAGGAAGATCACGCGCTTCGCACGCGGTGGAAAATGCGGCTGCTTCGGCGCCAGTGGGTCAACACGTGCGTGGGCCGACTGCTCATTGGCCAGCATGGACATAGCTGCCAGCCAGCCGAATCCGACGGCACTGCGACTGAGCATTTTGCGTCGTGAGATCATGGTGCCTCGATGGCCACAGGGTGGTCAGATTGCCGCTCAGCGTGATGTCACAAATTCCTGGCAGGTCAGCAGACTCCACACGAAGTCTTCTGCCAGTTCCGTACGCGCAGTCGCACCGCCCCCGTTGACGAGTGTAAATCGTTCGTGCCAGAAACGTCTCTCTTGATCAGTCGGAAATCGTGACAGTGCTCGCAGGTAAAACTCCACGACAAGTTCTGCCTCTGACGTTGTCGTCACCATTTTGTGCACTCGGCCGTTCGCATCTTTCAGACGGCGATTCAGTAAAGGCCCGTTAATTAGATGCAGCGCACGCGGCAGGTCGCCGGCGGTCGAACCGGTTGACTCGCATGATTCTGACCGTGAACACCGGCCCAGAATGTCGAGCGACGCAGATGGAATGTTACCTGCAAATAAATTGACCGCGCGCATGCCGGACGGCTCATCTCCGTATGATTCCGAAACGCCAGTGACATCCGAGATAACGTCGGCAAGGACTTCCGGCGACAGCGGCACCCGGAGTGCATGTGAATAAAACTCGTCGTCGGACTCGTTGCCAGACGTCGCGGTGGTGGTGCGTGCGAAAACCGCACTGTGGCAGATCGTGCGGAGAGTGTGTCGCAGACTGCGTCCATTGTTCGCAAAGTCTTCGGCGAGCCGACCCAGAAGTTCGGGATGCGTGCCGGGATTCGTCGCACGCAGATCATCGACGGGTTCGACCAGACCGCGTCCCATCACGGCTTTCCACAGCCGATTAACGATAGCGCGGTCGAAGTAGGGATTGCCCTTTGCAGTGAGCCATCTGGCCAGGTCAGCACGGGCGTCGGTCGCGTCGGTCAGAAACTGCTCGCCGGGAATGCGAGAGACGGCTGGTTCGCCCGTGCGCGGATGAATGACCTCACCACGGGAACGAACTGAGATCACGCGGCCCAGGTCCAGTCGGGCGAAGATTGCCGCCAGACCGTGGTAATCGTCCTGGGTCCAGCGGTCGAGTGGATGGTCGTGACAGTTGGCGCACCGCAGTTGCACTCCCATGAACAGCTCGCTGGCAAACTCCGCCAGAGAACGTGCGTCTCGAGATGTCCGGTAGAAGCTGGCTGGACCCACTTCGTGTGAATCGCCAGTCGCAGTCAGCAATGCCACGGCAAGTTGATCGAATGGCGTCTGTCGATCCAGTTGAGTGCGCAGCCATGCGTGATATGTCCGCGCGGCGGTATCTTCCTGCGGCTGAGTTCGAATCCGCAGCAGCGTCGCCAGCCAGTGTGTCCAGTATTCACTGAAGTCATTGCTGGCCAGTAGTCGGTCGATGAGTTTCCGTCGGTCGCCCTTGAACCCTCGAACTTCGTCCGGAGTCGGCAGTCGTCCGGTCAGACGCAGACGAACGCGTCGAAGAAATGTTGCATCATCACACTCTGGTGACGGGGGGATGTGCAGTGTTGTCAGTCTCCGGTCAACAAACTCGTCGATGAAGTTCCCGCCCCGCGAACGAATCACCTGGACCGGTTGCTTGTTCAGCGGAACGATCAACTCGACGGGCAGGACGCGATCGAGGTATCGGACCTGAATGAGATGTCGTCCGCGACGGAGCACGGTTGCCTGACCGTCCGAATCGACGGCGACCGCGTCCTTGTCATCCGGCGTCATTGTCGACCACCGCGTCACGTCCTGCTGCCTGCCATCGCTGAACGTTGCCAGCACACGCAATGCTGTGGTCTGGCCCGGAGCCGCGAGGATCGCCGATTTCGGTCGCAGTTCCAGTTTTTCCAGACGGCTGGATCCCGTGCGTCGCGCACCGTCCTGAATCCAGCGGATCAGAAGCCCGGCCGCTTCACTGTCAACGTCGAACCGCGGGCCGCCACCATGATTGAGTGACTCGGTGGCCTTCAGCAGCAGCAGGCTCTCTGCCGGGCGCGACTGACTGACTCTTCGGCCTTCCAGGTCGAAGACAACAGCTTCGTGGTCGCGTTCCGGGTCGCTGCCATACAGCGAGAGATTAAATCCACCGCGACCGGCTGCCGATCCGTGACACGCTCCCGAATTGCAGCCGTACCGCGTCAGCACGGGAACAATCTGAGTGTCGAAATCGACTTCCTCAGCATTGCCGACGGTCAGTGCCAGTGCTGTTAACCAGAACGGATTCACTCTGCATCCTTCTTTTTCGCTTCCGGCGCTTTGCTGTCCGATTCTTTGGTTGGCGCCTTCTCGGGCTTCGAGCGATCAGTCTTCGCGGGCGCGTCACGTTTGGCAGGTCGTTCTTTCGGACCGTACTTCTCAGCCCATTGCTTCAGATGCACGCGAGCTGGTTCCGTCCCGTAATTCTCCAGCTTTCCCGCGGAGATGATGTTCGTTGTGATCTGGCCGATACGTTCCTTCCATTCTGCGTTGTCCTTTTTCGTGATGAACTCTTCGATGTCCTTTGCGGCCGCGCTGACATCTTCCTCGGAAGCTTCCTTGTTAATCAGGCGTCGCAGCATGCCCGTCAGCTCTTCCGGTAGTGGTTTCTGCTGCGGTCGCTGCGCGGGCCGTTTCTTCTGATCCCGCATGCGGTTGCCGGCCAGAGACAGAATGTCCGGCACCTTTCCACCGCCCGTCACTTCCACGACGGCCTTTGCGATCTTTGGACCATCGTTCGGCAGGCTGGGCTGAACCAGCGCGAAGTTCGCCGTGACCTTGCCTTCTTTCCCGACGAGCACGGTCAGCGTAACTTCGCGGTTGAGGCCATAAGCACCTGGACCTTCCGCACCGTCCATCGAGATTCCGTATAGGGTGTCTTTCGGGAGCAGTTTGCGGATCCGCTTCATCCAGTTGCCGGTCTCGGTGGGGTCATCGGTGAGCATGACGACTCCGCTGACAAGCCCCTGCTTTTCACGCGTCTTTGCCAGTCTCATCAGTGCATTCGCCAGCCCGAATGCCGGTCGCGTTCGCTTGTGAAAAAACACGAGCAGTACAGGTTTTCCATCTGCTTTCTCAATCAGCCCCACGTCGGTTGCCTCTTCAGCCAGCACGTTTCGCACCTTCAATGGCGGCAGGGTTTCGCCAGTTTGAGGTCCGGAAAAAACGGGCTCCTCGTCGGCCCTGACTTCGGTCAGACATAACTGCAGCAGACAGGCAATGGACAAGATTGGTTTCACGGCAGCTTCTCCGGTCGGGGTTGTTTCGCCTGGCGATCACCACGCTGGCTATGATCGTACCCATCTGAGTGCCCGTCTCACTACCCGGTTGCGGAGAGTTGCCATGCTGCGTCTGCCCAAAAGCCCGTTTTCACGCCGTAAGTTTTTCGGAACGATCGCCGTTGCGGGGTTCGCGGGACTGGCCGGACGGACGGTGTCCGCGAAGAATCCTGCAGACGGCAAGCCGCTGGAACGTGAAGTCGGTGTGACGACGTCGTCCTTCTCGCGGCACCTGATCGCGAACCCGGCCAAGGGACAGTTCAGCATGTTGGAACTGCCGCGGATCATGCGCGACGAACTCGATATGCGAGTCATCGATCTCAACACGTCCTCACTGGGAACCCAGGAGCCCAAATGGCTGGAGAAGGTTCGAACTGCTGTTGCCGACGCCGGCTGCGTGATGATCAACCTCAAGCTGAATCAGCGCGGTCTCGACATGAACAGTCCGGATCAGGACGTGCGAACCAAAGCACTCAACGTGTACAAGCAATCGATCGACGCGGCATCGATGCTGGGCATCGGGTGGGCTCGGCCACTGCCGCTGAAGGAGACGCCGGACATGGCGATTCACGTTGCCTCGTATCGTGAACTGGTCGACTACGGCGCCGAGCGCAACGTCGGGATGCTGGTTGAGAATTACGCTTGGATGGAATCCGATCCGCAGTCCGTCGTGAAGCTGATCAAGGCGATCGACCGTGACGTCAAGGCGTCACCGGACACCGGCAACTGGAAGGACAATTCCGTCCGCTTCCCTGGCCTGGCCGCGACCTTCCCGCACGCGGTGACCTGCGATTTCAAAGCGCGGCAACTGGGTCCGAAAGGCGAGCACCCCCTGTACGATCTGAAACGCTGTTTCCAGACCGGCTGGGACACCGGCTTCCGCGGACCGTGGTGTCTGGAGCACGCACACGCCGATCGCGGGCAACTCTTCCGTGACCTGGCAATTCTGCGCGATATGCTGCGTGGCTGGATGTCGTAAGTCGGGCCGTCGTTGAGAATCTATCTGAAGCGGAACTCGCGAGAGTTCAGTCGAGTAGCGCGGGAACGCCCGCACACTCAGAACGTCAACAGTGTCTCGAAAGTAGATTGAGGGGTATCGACCGTGTCGAATCCATCCCCGGAAGCGATCGCCGCCGGAAAAAAACTGACGCTGACCCTTCATCTGCATGCGGCCGGAGTTTCCATGATGCGACAGAATCTGAAACGGCGACATCCGGACGCATCCGCGAATGAGATCGAAGAGCGGCTGGTTCAATGGCTGCAGGGACACGCGCTGATGGGCATCCCCATCAGCAAATTCGGCCCGAACGGAAGGACGGTCGTGTGAATCCTGTTTTCGATATTCTCGAAGAACTGGCAGGGGACCTCGTTCAAATGTCCGTCGACTTCGCGCTGGTCGGTGGACTGGCGGTTTCGGTCCGTGCCGTACCGCGGTTTACGCACGATGTCGATGTCGTCGTACGAGTCAGTGGTGACCGTCATGCGGAGCAGGTGATCCACTCACTGATTGGACGCGGGTATCAGTGTGAGACCGTGGTTGAGCAGAAGCGAGCCGGACGCCTCGCCACATGCCGACTGAAACCGCGCAGAAGCGCGGACGGCATACTCACTGATGTGATTTTCGCAACCTGCGGGATCGAGCCGGAGATTACCAGCGCTGCAACTGACGCCGCGCTCGAGTCTGGCGTTGTTGTGCCCGTCGCGCAGGTCGCTGATCTGCTTGCCATGAAGCTTCTGTCAACGGCCGAGCATCGGTATCACGACGAGCAGGACATCATCGAACTGCTGCGCGTCGCGGAAGCCGATGATGTGGAACAGACTCGTTCGCGTCTGCGTTTGATCACAGCTCGCGGATTTCACCGAGGCCGTTCGTTGCTGGACGACCTTGACGGCCGGATCGCTAAGTACGACTGGCCAGACGGTCTGAAAAACGAAGAATTTCAAGGCTGACCCGTCGGAGCAATCATCTCACGGATTGAGCATACCCTTCGTCCAGCCGTCGCCTTCGCGTTGATACACAATGCGTTCGTGCAGGCGAGCGTCGCAGCCACTCCAGAATTCGATGCGGGACGGAACGACCCGGTAGCCGTACCACCAGTCAGGACGCGGAATGTCCTGCCCTTCGAATTTCGTCTCAAACTCATCGAACAATCGCAGCAGTTCTTCGCGCGCCTCCAACGGCTGTGACTGATCCGAGGCCCATGCGCCAACGCGACTTAGAATCGGTCGACGCGACCAATAGTCGTCGGACTCTTCGTCGGAGATCTTCTCGACCCTGCCTTCAATCCGAATCTGCTCGGCCCATCGGTCGAGATAGAAGCACAGCGCGACCAGAGGATTCTCTGCCATCTGAGTCCCCTTGCGACTGTTTGAGTTTGTGAAGAACACAAACCCTCGCTCGTCGAAGACTCGGACCAGAACCGTGCGGACCGTCGGCTGACCATCTTTGCCCACCGTCGCCAGGCTGACCGCATCCGATTCGCGCACATCCAGTTCGTCAAAGCGAGAATGCTTCTCACGAAACGTCTCGATCGCTTCGAGGTAAAGCGGGTCCGTTGTATCCATGCTAATGCCTGTATGTTTGTTTATTTCTTGAGCGGGTTCGGTCGAGTTGGCGGAGCCTTCAGGTCGTCACCACCATCTTCTTTCGATACGACTTCTGTGTAGGCTTCGAGAGCTTTCACCATGCTGTCGAGAAGCCCGACCATCTTCGGCAGATCGGTTTCAACCAACCGTTGCATCTGGCTGAGCCTTCCGCGGAACTCGTCGGCTTCATGATGCACGCGGGAGATCATGGCTTGCAGGATGCGGATTTTCTCCTGGCAGAAAGCGAGGCGTGTTTTTGCGTCGCGAATGGCCTGCTTCTCCTGGATCAGGGACGGGCGGAAGCCATCGGTTTCCGTCCGCATGCGCGCTGTTTCCAACGCGACCCGTGCCTGAGAAATCTGATCGAACGCCTTTAACTCCGCCTGATGCCAGTAACGGGGACGGTCCCGCTCGATCCAGTCCATGGCGTGGTAGACCTGCTCCTGCATGGACATTAGCGAGTCGTTGACCTTCTCCTGAAAGATCAACAGCCGAGCCCGGAAGTCCCGCAACGATTCGATTGACTGGACGTTCGCGGGCATGGAGGGCGGAGGGCTTAGGGCGGAGGGACGAGGGCCAACAGCGAAGGGACGAAGGCGGAGTCAGGACCTTGTCCCTCAGCCAGACTCTACCGTTGCTGCAGATACTCCTCGATCCGTTCGGCTTTACGCAGCAGGTAGGGGACGTGTTCGTTGTTCGATTCAACGAATCGAGCCAGCAATCGCATGTGCTGCTCGAACTGCTCGCAGAACTTCTTGTTCTCCTGATCGCGCCACGTATTGCTCAACGTGCCGAGCTGGTTAGCCAGAGCGGTCGATCGCTCCAGCAACTCTTCGTTGAACTGCTTCAGCGTCTGCGCGAACTGCCGGAGCTGAATCGGATCGACAACTGCCTGTGCCATGGCTTGCCTCGCTGAATAGTGGTCTGCATCGATTCTCGCGCCCGGTCAAACGAACCGCAACGCAGTTTGTCTCTGAGTCTGTGACGCAGTCCGGCAACTCAATTCAACAGTTGGATCGAGGGCGTCGGATCATCTCGGCTGGACGCGTCGCGTTCCACGTGGAACGGCGAGAAATGCGCCCGATCCAGGTTTGCCTGAAGGAACGGTCGTCAGACCGCCGGTTCGGCGGATCCCCACTGTCTGGTGACGGTGGCTACGGGGACGCATCCAACTGCGGCTCACCCAAAAAAAGGAAACAGTCAGGGAGTCGGCGCGTTGATCAGATCCATGCCAAGTGCGAGCGGCAGTTGCACAAGAACAGCGGCACCCAAAGCCGCAGTAATCGCGCGATCAGACCCGCTGACGGTTTCCCCATCGAGTGTTCGGCCTGCAACCGTCGCGAGCGTCGAATCGGCAATCACTTCCAGTGATGCCTGTGTTCCCGCGAAGGCGCCTGTTACGCCACCGGGCTGAATGCGGTTCAGCGAGTGCATGCAGCCGCTGCCACTCATCAGAATGCCAATCAGTGCCGCGAGCATGAATGTGCGAGACACCTTATGTCCTCCTGTCCTGCGAAACGTGGCTGACCGGCCGTCCGTGCCGGTGCAGTGACCACAAGTCGTATTCACACGGGAGGCGCAACGCGCAAAACATCCGACACTCAGGGCGGAGCTCGACTTCACGCGGCTTTGCGCAGGAACCGTGTCAGGCGTTCGAATTCGTCGCTCGAACCAAAGTCGATGACGACCTGTCCCGACTGTTCGCTCTTCAGACGAATCTCGACGTGCAGGCCGAGCAGGTCACGCAACTGCTTCTCCAGCGACTCGACATGCGGTGTTTTCGCTGGCTTGTCGGCCTTTGGTTTTGCCGACGTGATCGGGATGGTGGCAGGTTTGCCTGCACGGAGAATCGCCCGAACTACCTGCTCAGTCTTGCGCACCGACAGGTTTTCGGCCTGGATACGCGCGCACATCTCGATCTGCGCTGCTTCTTCCAGTGGGACGATCGCTTTGGCATGTCCGGCGGTGATCTTCTCTTCCCGTAGAAGCTGGCGGACCACATCAGGAAGTTCGAGCAGACGCAGCATGTTCGAAACGGTCGAGCGGTCGAGCGACAGCCGCTTGCCGAGTTCCTCGATCGTGCAGCCGAACCGTTCGACGTAGTCCTGAAAGGCCTGTGCCTTTTCCAGTACGTTGAGGTCTTTGCGTTTGATGTTCTCTTCGAGTGCCGCTTCGCTGACCTGGCGGTGGTCGAGGACCAGAACGCGCGCCGGGACTTCGGTCAGTCCGGCCTTCTGCGCGGCCAGCCAGCGTCGCTCTCCCGCGATGAGCTGGAACCCTTTCTCGTGCCGACGGACCAGCACCGGCTGCAGGACCCCGTGCTTCGCGATGCTCGCCGCCAGTTCGTTGAGCGATGTCTCGTCGAACTCGGAACGCGGCTGAAACGGGTTCCGGTGGATGTCGCCGACGCCCACCAACTGAGCTTCGACATCAGTTCGGTCACTCGGGGGCAGCTCGGGGTTGGCAGACGCAGGTAGGGGCGCGTCGGGCTGCGGCTGCGAAAGACCGCCGAGCAGAGCATCCAGTCCGCGGCCGAGCCGACGTCTGGCTCCGCCACTGTTCTGAGATTGATTACTGTCGGCCATGCGAAAAGTTCCTTCCCTGGAACCGCAGCGGTCTCCGTACCGCACAAGGGCGGGGATTCTGATCGAGTCGCCCTGGTGCAGCAAGGCGGAATGGAATCACTCATACTTCACCGCCCGCCTGACTGGTGGCTCAGTCCCGAAACCGAACGCGGTAAAGTCGCACGTCGGCGGCGCGGTGATCTTCGAGATCACGCGGCGCGTGATCGTCCAGCAGGACGAAGTCACTTGGTCGATACGGGAACACGCCGACCAGTTCGAGCGACTCGCTCACAGCTTCCATGTACCCGGCGAAGTTCTCGTCGTTGAGTGTGTTGGGACCGGTGAGTACGAACGTCGGAACTCGCGCGTGGTCCGAACCCGGCAGTGCAAAGTTGAGGTCGGTCACCGGTTGCACAGGCACGCCATCCTGGGGCAGGTGGAAGAACAGTCCTGGTTCGCCGTAGACATACAGTACGAATCGCGCGTTGGGTAAGCCCGAGTCCTCGTCCTTGCAATTCTCCGCTGCCGCAGCCAGGGCCTGATTGGCGGCGTCGGCCAGTTCCGTCCTTACCTGCCACGCAAGACCCTCGCGGGCCGCCGCCTGCCACAAAGCCAGAAACACGATCGGGGTCAGCCAACCAAAACGAATCCATCGGTTTCGCTCGCTGATCGGACTGTCTCCGGAACTGGATGCCGGTGCGGTGGTTCTTGCCACGTTCAGGAGCGGGCCAGTCAGCAGTCGGTTGATCGCCATGCCTGTTCCCAGCCAGCCAATCGTCAACAGGGGAAGTATGAGTCGCGGGTATGCGACGTAGCACGGTGTGGCCAACGCCAGGCCAACCAGCCATGCCAGGCCGAGCCACGCAGCGAACCAATGGCGAGGCAAAACCGAAGCTCCGTCACCGGGTGCCATACCAGTACGGCGATGCGCCAGTATCTGACCAACGAACTCGAGCAACGCCCACAGCACGATGAGAAACAGCGGGCTGCATGTGAGTGAGCTGGTCATCGCTGCGGCGATTAGCACGGTTCCTTTGAAGCGCTCCGCGTTCCACGTGGAACGATCCATGAAGGTGGTTGAGTGATCGTGACTGTCGACTTCTCCGCCCGTCGCGTTCCACGTGGAACGTTCCGCGCGGATCACTAGAGCTGCACTGGCCACCGCCAGCCAGACGCCAAACAGAGTTGGCCAGCCCGAGTAACGTCGTTGCACAGCCTCGTGTCGCTGCGCGGCAGGAAACCACTGAGACAGGCCGGTGACGTAACGACGATGGTTCTGCATGACTGCGGTGTAGCCGCCGACCTGTCGCGCGGCGCCGGGCTGTTCGGGGTCGGGTGGGTGCTGCAGACCCGACCAGACTGGAAAGAACGCTACCAGGCTCACAGAGACGAAGACGGCCAGAATGATCAGCGCGTCCCGCCAGTTCAGCAGAGGTGTGTCCGATGAGTCGGCTGCCTGTGTTGAGTTTCGATGCCGGGTGGGAAGACACAGGACTGCCGCAAGTGTTCCACTGACGCCAATCGCGATTGGCAGCCAGCCGTTGTACTTGGTCGCCCAGGTCAGACCCGTTGCCAGTCCGGCGGCAATAGCAATTCGCAGGTCAACCCGCGCCAGTGCTTCTGAGATCAGCCAGACGGACAACAGCAGGAAGAACACGAGCGGTGCATCGGTCAGTGCCGAGCGACTGATCGCGATGTGAAAATCGTTCAGTGCCATCAGTGATGCCGCAGCCACTGCGGCTGCACCACAGCTCCAGCGACGAACGACAAGCCAGGCGAGGGGAATAGTCAGACTGCCCAGCAGGAGCGACGGAAAAAAGGGAACCCATCTCGCTTCGCCAAAGACGAGCATGCACGTTTCGATCAACTCGGGTTGCAATGGCGGCGCATACAGATGCCGTTGTGGGTAGGCATAACCCGAATCCGGAAACCACAGATTCGACGCGTAGACACCTTCGTCGAAATGTTCAACAGCCAGCTCGTCGAGGGCAGTGAAGCGCGCGGCAAAACCTGTCAGTGTGATCGCGAGAACAAGCAGCAGTTCAGAGCGGGTGATGGGCACGGAGAACTCAACGGGCAGAGGCGTCGGGGATTGCAATGTGGGCTTTGGCGTCCGTCAGACCTTAGAGACCTGCGCCAATAGAAAAAGCCCTCTCGATTTTGCGTCGAGAGGGCTCTTCACATGACATCAATCAATGTGGCATCAATTCAGGATGCTTTGGTCTTCTTCTTCTTGCGATTCTCTTCGGCCTTCTTGCGTGCAGCCTCGGAGAGTGCGTCGATCTCTTTCTGTTGCTCTTCAGACAGAACGGCACGCACTTCCGTGTCTCTCTTCGCTGTCAATTCGTCGATCTGCTTTCCGAGAACTCCGATCTCCTCGCTGTACTTGGCCTGCACCGCGTAGATGGCCTTCCGCTGAGTTTCGTCCACAACCTTCGCGTAGAAATTGGGCAGGCGACCTCGCGGCTTCTTTGCCACTTTCTTCGTCGCTGCTGGTTTTGGTTTGGCTTCATCCTGAGCCCCTGTCGGTTCCACCGGGATCTGAGTTCCAACGAACAGTGCAATCAGCACCGCCGCTACGACAGGAACACTGCGTTTCATCCGATCTCTCCTTATAGCAGGAAAACACGAAACGGCACCTGACAGCTCATTGCATGGAATGAGCAGGCCCGCATTTCACAGAGGAGGGAGTCAAGGGCACGGATACTGCCGACGCTCGATACAGATGTCAAGTGATGCAGTCAGATGTTTGTGTCGTGTGGAACAGGTCGTTCAGCGTTCGAAGGCGATGGTATTGATTGTCATCCGTATAGATCGGAATGCCTTCCGGCGTGCATCGAACGATCCAGAGTGACAGATGCACCCGACAGTTCATTCCAAGTTGGTACGTGTATCGATTGGCGGCAGCACGTCGGGTTCAATCTGATAGCCGTCGGCCAGAGTGTTTGTCATGTTGAACAGGCTGGCGATGGCTAACACCTCGCCGATTGCCTCGTCGCTGATTCCGTGCTTCTTCAAAGCGGCGGTGTGTGAATTGATGCAGTAAGCGCATCCGTTTGTTGCGGAGACGGCCACCGCGATCATCTCTCTCGTCGCCGGGTCCAGGGATGACTGCCGGCCTGTAGCTTCGGGATGCATCAGCTTCTTCAGGCTCGACCAGACGACCTCCAGTTGCGTGGGGTTCGTCGCCAGCACCTGCCAGAAGCGCGGGACGAAATCGATGCCCTTCGTCTCGCGAATGTCCGCGAAAATATCAGAGACTCGCCCAGTGGCGTCTTCTTCCGAAACGGGTCGCACGGTGGCGTATCGTTCGTCGCTCATTCGTTCCCTCATCACTCATCGGAGCTTACGAGTCGGTTGGCCGCACTGCGGATCGAAGGTCCTGCCAGCACGAACTGCGGCGCCGTGAATGTCCGAACGAGTCGTCTTATTTACGACCGAAGCCGGGAAATTTCGGGCCTCCGCCGAGATACGGAAAGGTGTCAAAGAAGTCACCCTCGCCGTCCGCACGCGGGTCTCCCGACGCTTTCAGCTTCGAATCGAGTTGACCTGACAGTCTGGCCAGCGTGTCCGCGTGCTGAGGCTTGTCGGCCACGTTGTTGAGTTGGTCGGGATCGCTCTTGAGATCGTACAGTTCGACTGCCGGACGTTTTGCGAAGGAGAGGTCATACAACCGGCGATGCGTTTCGTCCCTGTCGCGATTGTCGACCATGTACGTCTTGGTTGGACCATTATCCGTGTCTCCCAGCCACGTACCGGGAATCGCGGCGTTCTTGTAGTCGGGTGTTCCATTTGGCCAGCGATCAGGGCGGTAGTTTCTGATGAAAAGAAAGCCCTTCGTACGAATGGCCCGGCAGGGATAGCCGCCCATGTCAGGCTTCTCCTGCGACGGCACATGTCGCTCCTTGCCAAAGACGACTGAATCGCGGTCGCTCTCGACCATGCCCGATTTGTCACTCTCCAGAATCGGCCGCAGGCTTCGACCGGTCAGAGCAAAGGGAATGTTAACCCTCGCGACGTCGAGAAATGTCGGAGCGAGATCGATGAGGCTCACGAAGTCTTGAACCGTCCGGCCCGGCGCTTTGATCTTTGAACCGAAGGAGATTGCCAGCGGAACGCGAGCACCGGAGTCGTACAGGTTGCTCTTACTGCGAGGAAACGGCATGCCGTGATCGCTGCTCATGACGACCATCGTGTTATCCAGCTCACCGAGTTCTTCGAGCGACGCCAGTGCGCGGCCGACGAGCGCGTCGAACCGCTGGACCTCGACGTAGTAATCGGCGATGTCGCTGCGTACGACTTCCGAGTCGGGGAAACAGGCAGGGACATCGATCTTCGACAGGTCCATCCCGGCAGCTTTGCCCGAGCCGGCCTTGAACGGGCGATGCGGATCGCTGGTGCCCAGCCAGTAACAGAACGGCGTGTCTTTTGGCCGATCCTTTAGAAACTGCTGGAAGTTCGGGAAGCGTTTGCCTGCGAGTTCGCGGCCTTTGGTCGCGGTCCGGCCGGGTCCCCAGCCTTTGCCGCTGACTCCCGTGACGTAGCCGCTCTGTTTGAAGAATTCCGGGTAAGTACCGAAGTCATCCGGGAAGACGCTCCATAAGTTGGCGGCGCCATCCAGTTGCCAGTGGTAGTGGCCGGTCAGGACGGCTCCGCGCGACGGAGTGCAGGACGGCGACGAGATGTATGCGTTCTGAAACAACACCCCTTCGCGCGCGATGCGGTCGAAGTTCGGTGTCTTGACGACCGGATCGCCGTAGGCACTCGCGTGCAGACCCCAGTCGTCGGCGAAGGCGAACAGGATGTTCGGGCGGTCGGCGGCGGACGCGGTGATCGGTAGAGCCAGCAGGATGATTGTTAGAAACAGACGACTCACGGTGGTATGTCTCCGGCGCGTGGGATTGCGGTTACAGGGGTCAGCTCAGAATCTCGTGAACGACGCGGCCGTGAACGTCGGTCAGACGATAGTCGCGACCGGCGTGTCGGTAAGTCAGGCGTTCGTGATCCAATCCGAGCTGATGAAGAATTGTGGCCTGCAGATCGTGTACGTCGACTCGATTCTCGGCGATGTCGAAGCCATGTTCATCGCTGGAGCCGTACGTGATACCGCCACGAACGCCGGCACCGGCCAGCCATGAACTGTAAACACGCGAGTGGTGTCCACGACCGTTCGTGCCGGGCGACGCGACGTACGGGCCGCGGCCGAATTCCGTGGTCCACACCACCAGCGTGTCTTCCAGCATGCCCCGCATTTTCAGATCACGCAGCAGTCCGGCGATTGGACGATCGACGTTCCGCGCAAACTGCTCGTACCGAGTCAGGTTGGCGTGAGCATCCCAGTTCTTTTCGAGGCTGGTGTCACCATCGATCAGCTCAATGAACCGAACACCCCGCTCGGCCAGCCTGCGTCCCACAAGACATTGCCAGCCGAAGCCCTGCGTGTCGCCTTCATCCAGACCGTAGAGCTGGTGTGTCGCTTCCGATTCCTGCGAGACATCGAATGCTTCAGGAGCGGCCAGTTGCATCCCGGCGGCGGTTTCGAATGAGCGAATGCGGGCAGTCAGATTCGAATCGGTTTCCCGACCTTTCAGATGCTGCCGGTTGAAATACTCGAGAACGTCGAGTTCCGTACGCTGCAGTTCGGCCGATGCCGAGCGGCGATGCATGTTCGCGATGGGCTCGTTGCCGGGAACAATGCGGGTTCCCTGATGCAGAACGGGCAGGAAATCCGAACCCCACACCTGGCCACCTGCGTAGGGCAAACCCGGTGAGACAACCATGAACGATGGCAGGTTGTTGTTTTCCGTGCCCAGACCGTAGCTGACCCAGGACCCGATGCTTGGTCGATTAAACGTGGCCGATCCCGTGTGGATGCCGATCGTGGCTCCAAAGTGATCGCCATTGATGTTCGTCATCGAGCGAATGACGCAGACGTCGTCGATCACACGACCGACTTGTGGAAACAGGTCACTGACCTCAATGCCACTTTCGCCGTATCGGCGAAAATCCCAGGGCGAACCTTTGTAGACGTTGCGTTCGTTCTTCGGTTCGTCGTGATGCTTTGTGAGGTAAGGCTTATGGTCGAACGTGTCGACGTGCGAAACGCCTCCGGTCATAAACAGGAAGATCACGCGCTTTGCTTTGGGGGCAAAATGCGGCTGTCTGGGAGCCAGCGGGTTGCCAGACGTACTCTCTTCGCTGCCGAGCATCTCGCTGAGCAGACCAGGCAGGATCATCCCGCCGCCCGCCAGCGATCGGATCATGTGACGTCGAGTTGATGCAGACACAGTTTGACTCCTGTCCTTCCGGCCAATGCGGCCACGATTTGTCGCATGCTGTTTAACCGCAACGCCACCGGCGTGCGCGTCGGTGCGGCTGTCCCGAGAGCGCGCCATTGCCGTACGACGCGCAGCCCGTTGGGCTTGCGGTTAAACGAGGTCTCACATTTGCGGTGTCCAATCAAACAGAAGGACGCAAAGGTCGCGAAGGAAAAGACTGCTCTGACTACTGTTTCCGTGTGCTGTCCGAGTCTTCGCGGCCTTTGCGATCTTCTGTCCATGTTTCTTGAGTGTCGTTTTCAGTCGATGAAGATGAATTCGTTGCTGCTCAGCATGCCGCGTAAGAGGGATCCCCAAATGCGACTGTCGGTGTTCGCACTGGAACGGTCTGTAACCTGTTCGCGAAGCTCATCCAGAAACGCCAGCGTTTGCGTTGTTTCGTCGGCGGTCGGATTGCGTCCAAAAATTGTGCTGTAGGTTCGAGTGATTCGTGCCTCGTTCCGATCCGCCGATTCGACGATCCGTTTTGCGGTCGCAGCCGACTGTTGGTGCAGGAATTGAGAGTTGATCAGGAACAGGGCCTGCAATGTCGTTGTTGTCGACCGACGCTGCGAGGCTGGAATGTTGCCATCCGGGCCATCGAACAGATCAAGGTAGTCGTTCTTGCGAATGCGCTGCTGCATCATGTAGACGCTGCGACGGTTGGTGGGGAAGTCGCCGACGAATGGTTCGTGTTGCCGGAAGAAATACGTCAGCCGGTGATCGAATGGATGTCGCCCGCCAGGTGCGAGATCAAGCTGGCCGCTGAATGTCAGGATGGAATCGCGAATCTGCTCAGCGTCCAGTCGACGACGGTTCGCTCGCCACAGGAGCAGGTTGTCGGGATCGACGTCAGAGTTGGCTGGGATGTCAGCGCTCGAAAGCTGGTACGTGCGGGACAGCATGATCAATCGGTGCAGGTCCTTGATCGACCAGCCGTGCCTGACGAAATGCGACGCAAGGAAGTCGAGCAGTTCCGGATGCGTTGGCGGAGTGCCGCGGACTCCGAAATCACTTGTGGTCGAAACGAGCCCACGCCCAAAGTGCCAGTGCCAGATGCGATTGACCATCACACGTGCTGTCAGCGGATTGGCGGGATCCGTCAACCAGTTCGCCAATTCGCGCCGACCGCTGCCCGTCGATTTGGGCGGGAGCTTCTGTCCGCCGAGGATCTGGAGGAAACCGCGACGCACGATTTCTCCGCGCGATCGAGGATCGCCGGCCCTGTGCACGGGGACGTCGTGCGGGTCGCCTTCCTGGATGGCATATGCGACTTCGAGATTCGGAAAGGCTTCCGCGAACGGCCGCCGCTCCTGGCGCATGGCCAGCACGGCCTGCCAGGCTTTCTCACGCGTCTTTGTCGGGTCGGTGATCTTCTTCCGCTGGAAGTCTCGGTACTCCTCAAGTTTGACTCGTTCTTTCCGGTTCCAGACTTCCAGCTCGTCGCGGTGCGGTTTCAACACACGGTCTGATTCGGCCTTGCCGATGCGGTACGCAAAGTCCTGCCGCCACGGTTTGTGCTCCGCTCCGGCGTGTGGATACACCGAACTGTCAAAGATGCCGAACAGGGCGTAGTAGTCGTCGGTCGGAATCGGATCGAACTTGTGGTCGTGGCAACGGGCACAGCCGATCGTCAGTCCAAGGAATGTCTTGCCCAGATTGTCGAGCGTGTCTTCGATCGTAATGTGTCGTAGGTTCTGCGGGCTGACTCCGATTCGGCGTGAGATGGCGATGTAGCCGGTGGCGATCGTCTGCTCCCAGTGTTGCTCGTCCGAGTCCGAGGGAAGCAGGTCACCGGCGATCTGTTCTCGCACGAACTGGTCGTATGGTTTGTCTTTGTTGAAGGCATCAATGACGTAGTTGCGATACTTGTACGCCTCCGGCACGGGGAAGTCGGCGGCGTCACCGGCCGTGTCCGCATAGCGCACAACGTCCAGCCAGTGACGTCCCCAGCGCTCACCATAGTGCCGGGATGACAGCAGCCGATCGACCAGGTTCTGCCATGCGCGCGGTGACTCGTCCCCGACGAAGGCGTCGATCTCTTCCGGCGAAGGTGGCAGCCCGAGCAGGTCAAATGTCGCCCGACGAATGAGAGTTCTTCGCGTCGCCTGCGCACCGGGCGAGAGATCGTGTTCCGTCAGCTTCGCGAGGATGAACGCGTCGACCGGGTTTTCCCGCCAGGTGGATCGTTCGACCTGGGGGATGTCGGGGCGCTTCACCGGCTGGAATGACCAGAACTTTCGGTCAGCTTCGGTGATCCCGTAAGCTCGGTCGGTGGTCGTGATGCTGGTCTCCGGCCAGATTGCTCCGTCACGAATCCATGTTCCCAGTGCGGCGATTTCCTGTGGTTCCAGCGGATCGTCCGGCGGCATCTTGAGTTTCTTGTGCTGACCCGACACGGCCAGAAACAGCAGACTTTTCTCCGGCTTACCGGCGACGACGACCGTGCCTGACCGGCCGCCCCGCGTGAATCCGCGGCGGGAGTCGAGACGCAGGCCCCCCTTCGCCTGGCGATCGTGACACGACTCGCAACGCTCAATCAACAGCGGACGAATCTTCGCCTCGAAGAAGTCAGTCCTCGAGTCGGCGGAAACGGCTGTGACAAGAGCGGCGAGACTCAAAACGGATGACAGGATGATTCGCATAACGTCTACCCGGACAAGTGGAAATCGCCTGCCATTCTAGCGTGATTCCCAAGGTGTCCAGCACTCTGGGGGTGCGGGACAGGGTTTGCGAATTCGCCTGAGATCCAGGCTACTCCGGGAATTTCCAGCGCAGGCGCCTGGCGAGACCAATCGACTGTTTGATACGGCGATCGTCTTTGGCACGGCAGGCGATGTCACGAACGCCGGAGGCGTGGCAGCAGATAGCCTGGGGTGAAGCGCCGCGGCGCGAGCCGCAAGCGGAACCCCAGGTCAACCAGGCCCCGCCCGATAGCCAGCGAGTTCGAATCACGTCCCGCCGTTTCCAGGCCACTGAAATGTGCCGAGCGCAAAGCCACATACAATACCTGTCCTTGTTTTCTTTTCTCCCCTTGTTTTCTCTTTGGTCTTGTTCGTTCGCTGCGTTAGAGACGCTGATGTGGAACGGTGGTCCGCGCCGAACCAACCAGAAACCAGAATGTCCTGTCAAACATCTGCGGGCCTGCCTGGAGTACTGCAATTTGCATAGACTTCTCAGCAGGTGACCGCCGCTTCCACAGCATCGGGATTCGATCAAATGAAACTTCCGTCGCCTGCAGACATTGAGCTGGACGGCGTCTCGACGCAGCTTTTTGACGACGCGCGGGAGCTTGCTCACCAGGTCAACGAACTCCGCCCGGTGTCGCCGGAAGTGATGGACCGAATTGAGCAGGAATTGCTGGGTGAGCGGGTCTACAACAGCAATGCGATCGAGGGCAACCAACTGACACTTCGGGAAACCGTGCTCGTTCTGCAGAGTGGCCAGTCTGTCGATGTGGGACGCCGACGTGATGCCACGGAAGCTGCGAATCTTGGAAAGGTGATTGCAAATCTTCAGGGCGTTGTTGCCGACGGGGCGTCGTGGGGGAACCGAAGTTTCTTTCTTGAACAGCATCGAGTGCTGCTGACCGGCGTCAACGACGAATACGCGGGAATGTTTCGCGATCAGAGCGTGATGATCCGCGGAGCGATGTACCAGCCACCGAGCGAAACCCGCGTTTACGATTTGATGGACGAAGTCTTCGCCCACTTGCTGCGTTCTGATGGCGTCGATCCACTCGGTCTTGCAACCTGGACTCACTGGGCAATTGCCAGAATCCACCCGTTCTTCGACGGCAACGGGAGAATGGCGAGGCTCTGGCAGGACCTGATTCTCTTCGGCCATAGATTCACTGCTGCTGTCATCCGGGTGACAGATCGAGACCGATACTACAAGGCTCTGTCTGCCGCAGATGACGAAGACGCTCCAGACTTCAATCCGCTTGCCCAATTGATTGCCCGGTCTGTGGCAGCGAATCTGCAGGTTTACTTAAACGCCCAGCGCGAATCCGACGAACTGAAGGACTGGGCAGCGGAAGTCGTTGGAGAAATACACGCTCGCGACAACGAGGCTCGCCAACTGGAGTACCTCCGCTGGGCCAGAGACATGGAGCAGGTCAAGGACGCCTTCAGACGCTGCTGCACGCAGGTCACGAGCGCCTCTGATGGAAGCATTGAAGTCCAGCTTTCCTCTTTTGACGTCGTTGGCCAGGAAACCTGGGAGAGCCTGCGTTCGGGCTCCGGTGTTGCACGAACGTGGTTCTTCTGGCTGAATTTCCGGCGTGGCGATCATCGGTTGAACTACTGTTTCTTTTTCAACCACCACGTGGCGACAGACGCCGACGTGCCAGGATTCGGCCCAGGTGCGTGCCTGTTAATCAGTGAGCAGCAGGGATGGGAAGGCGATGCGATGCGACTTGACGAACTTAGTGACACGCCGTTGACACTTCGCGAATTGCTCACCGTCAATGACAAACTCGCCCGGCGACGTATCGACGTTTTGACGGACCGATGCACTTACGACGTAGATATCGATCCGGTGACTGTCGCCCGGGAGTTTGTTTCCGAGGTTCTGCTTCGAAGGTTGACCTGACGTCGCGGATTGGATGGTCCTGCAGGATTCGGTGAATCAGAGAACCCTTGCCTGCGTCGCGCTGTTAAGAGACTCCTTGCGAGGGAGCCCGCTCACCTTGCGACAGGCAGAGAAACGCTTCACGTCGGCGAGGCCGCACTGAGTGCAGGGGTGCGGGACGGGGTTTGTGATTATGCGGGTGTGGGTTTGCGGCAGCGGGCGCGGAGGCCGGTGCGGGTTTTTGGACGCCCGGTCCAGAAGGATTTCAGCGGCTCGCTGCTGCTCAACTCGTCCGCTTTCAGTTGAAGCACTGACTCGCCGCCAGACTCGCTCCAGAATTTCTCACTGCCTTTGATCCGGTGCTCAGCTCCTTCACTGCCGACTCGATGTGGCTGCTCGTGATCGGCAGGCCCACACGGCGGTAGCTCGCATAGTCCATCCGCGACTGCTGATTCTACAGGTAACCCGGCGTCGTCCACACGATGTGGCGGACGCTCGTCGGGCCGTCGTCGTCGGGCGGCTCCGACGCGTTCGGTGGTCCGTTCGATGAGCTTGCGTCCGATCGGCAGGCCCGGCAGAGACCCGACCGCCGCCTTTTGAAGTTGCACAGTTTTGATGCCCCGGAGGGGCAAAGGCAGATAGCCCGGGGTTTCAACCTCGGGAAAAAGGGGCAATCAAGTCGACAGAGCCCCGGAGGGCAACGCCGTTAAGGATTTTCAGAGCCTCGTTCCCGGGCTCTGCCCTGGAACGAGAATCCTTAACGGCGTTGCCCTCCGGGGCTGTACTGAGAATCAACCGTATTTTCCCCGGGGTTGAAACCCCGGGCTACTCGCCCGCGTCCCTTCGGGACTGAAGTGTGCAACTTCAAAACCGCCGCCTCGGCCTGTGGAAACGACGAGAGCATCGTCCCCAGATACGTCACCTGCCGGAGCAGAAAAGTCTTTCTTCGTCCACGACATCTCTGACATCCCTGTCAGAACAACCCCCTCGATACCTCATCCTGACTTCTTACAACCACACACCAGCCGCGCAAACCCCGTCCCGCACCCGCACTCTGAACAGCGATTCAACTGACCTTGACCGGGTCTTGAGCAAGCTGATATCTCACCGCCCCCTCCACGCTGCCCCTGCCCCTCTCCGGTCAATTCCTGACCCACCCCAATCTCTGGCCTTTGTGAAGCCTCTCCTCCTCCCAGCAGTGAGTGTCCTCGTGACACTGCTCGCTGTGTCTGAGCCGCTTTTCGCTCAGGGCACGTCGGGCGGTTACGGAGTCGCCGCGCCCTGGCCCTCGCCGGTCGATAATCCGAACGGCTACGGGGCTGGAAGCCCACCCACGCAACTTCCAGGGCCGGTCGTCAGCTTTGGTGAGCCGATTGACCCGTTGACTGGACTACCTTTACGCCTGACGTCGCTGGCTGATCGGAACGCGTCCGGCAGTGCGGTCGTGGATGCACCGCATCCGCCACCAGTACGGCTGCCACGGCAACCAGAACCACAGTTCTCGGCATCACCGGCAACGGTTCCTTTTCCCAGACCACCGAGCCCTGCGTTTACCCAGCCGGACGCGTCCATTCTTCCGCCCATTCGTCCGGTTCCGATCCTGCCCAATTCATCCGGCAGCCCCGCGTTGTTTAATGGCCAGATTGATCTTCTCGCACCGGGTGAATCGGCGATTCTGTTTCCCACCATCATGGAGGGCGACCCGGCGATTCCCTTGCCTCAACTGGATCCACCGCTCTTCCAGGCAGGCAACGGGGACGGGGAACTGGACTGGATCGACCTGATTGAAGAATACGCCGGGCGTGCGACTCACAGTGATATCCATGGTGTGCCTGCCGACACTCCGCCGGAAGACCGGAGCTGGCTGCGTCTGGCGCACTTTCGAGCCGATGCCTTCTGGGTGGCCGGCAGCGGCGATTCCCTCGGCATGTTCGCCGCCTCGGGCAGCGTGACATTCGGCCTGGCCAAGATTAAGGGCGTCACCGTTCGTCCTGGCGCGACCTTTTACAGTTTTGACAGTCCGACCCGCACGGACGTTGCTTCGGAGGTCAAAGATCTGGAAGTTGAAGTCGCGTGGATGCATCGCTTCAACGATTGCTGGCGGATGCGAATCGCGACGACCGGCGGTCTGTATTCCGACTTTGAAGGCGACGATATCAGCGAAGAATTTCGACTCAGCGGAGTCGGACTGGTCACTTACGAGAAACGGGAAGACCTGCAGTTCGTGCTGGGGACCGCATTCGTCAACGTCGAATCACAGCGTATTCTGCCCGTGGCCGGGCTCATTTGGTCCCCGAACGACAACAACCGACTCGAACTGATTTACCCCGAGGGTCGCATCGCCACGAAGGTTTACAAGGAAGGTGAACGCGAACGCTGGCTGTACCTTAGCGGTGGCTACTTTGGACGCACCTGGCGGACGCAGCGTACCAGTGGAGCTTTCGACGACCTCTCCTATTCGCACTGGCGAATTGCCGTCGGCTACGAAACAAGCCACCTGGCATCCGGAATTTCGTGGTTCGTTGAAGCGGGTTTCGCCGTCGGCCGCGATCTCGAATACAACTCGACCATCGGCAACTACACGCCGGGGTCGCGTGCCCTGGTCCGAGCTGGCTTTTACTTCTAGCCTGGATGCACGATTTACTTCGAGGGGACGCCGCCAGTTTCCGACATGCTTGTGTCGAGTTCCTCGTCCTCGGTATTCAAACCGAACAGCGAAAGATCGCCGAACTTCTGTTCGCATTTGGGGCACTTGGCTTTCGCGATCCCCTTGCCGGCCGCTCCGCCCAGTTTCTCTTTCTTGCGAGACTCTTCGCTCACAACCAGCCCGCAGGCCTGGCACTTCCGCCCAATCAGCTCGAGTTCCATTGCCGAATCGGCTTGATGAAACTCGGACACTTCGATCGATTTGAGCGCGCGATCACTGTAGTGACATTTGTGACTACTGAAGTCGTCACTCAGCGGGACACCCTCTGCCTGTCCGAAGCTGGCAAACTCAAATTTCTCTGCGACCAGACTGGAAAACGTACGAAAGTCGCTCAGGTGAAACACAAGAAACATGATGTCCTGCGAGTCCTGATCGGCCGCAGTGACCGGTAGCCGCGCTGCGATGCGGCCGTCTCCGAAGACCGGTACACCCGCAAACATTGATTCGTGCGCATAAACTGCCGGCTGAACGACCTGCGACTTTCGAACATCTTCAGGACTGTAAAATCGATATCCGGCCGCAGGCAGGTCGAGCAGTTCTTTGTCGAGCCGCAGGTATTCCTGGACTTCGCCCCGCAATTCATCCCTCTTCTTCTTGTTCTTCTCGCCCGCGAACAGGCCGGCGTTCTGCTTCCCGTGGACGACCATCAGGACGCCCTCGTCCGTGAAGCAGACATCGACCTCGTGAAAGGCGCTGGCGAGACTGCCGGGCTTAAGCTTGAGTTTTGCCGGATCAAGCTTGTGCAGGTGCAAATCGAGAGACCAGTTGTCGTAACGACTGACTTTCTTAGTCGCTTCGGCCGCCTCCTGCTTTGCCTTGCGTTCGGCTTCCCAGTCCAGAATCGGCACCAGAAACATCGATTTGCACTTGGGGCACCGGCCGGTCAGTCCGCGATACTTCTCGCCGACGTGAATTCGATGTCCGTTTGGACAAAACACGGCAACGTAGCCGGCCATCGCACCAGCGAGACGACGGGCTTTTCCCTTTTCACGCTTGGCTTTTCGGATCCGCCTCTTTGACTCCTGTTCTTCCTGGATAGCAATGTCCAGGAGCGGATCACCGGTTGAGACCGGCGCCGGTTCATCCGCTTCCGCGTCGGCTTCCGGTTCGGCACGTTTTTTTGACTTACGTTTTTTCGCCGCGAGGCCACTGTCAGGAGAGCCCACAACGGCTGTCTCTGCCGCTTCGGACTCTGCCGGGACCGGCAGGCCATATGTTCCCTCTGAATTTGTCTCTTCCGGAGCTGATTGGGTCTCGGTGTCGACCGCGTCCTTCGCTCGAGCGGCCTCAGCTCGGGCAGTGGCCTCGGCGACAGCCTGGTCGAGGTCCTGCTGTGATGGTTCCTCGACTGCCGCTGGCTGCAAATCCTGCTCAAGCACTTCCTGCTGGCGCGCAACCTGTTCGGGTGTCAGAAAATCCAGACCGTCACCGAGAATGAAGTCATCAGTACTCGCAATCTCGGTCTCGTCGTCGCCTGCAGACGGGGGAGGATCGTCGTCATCGACCTGGCTATAGGTCACCTGCTGCGGCGCATCGAGCATCTTCTCGTATGACTCGGCAATTTCGCCGCGGAGAAAACCACCACAGCGCCAGCACCGCACGAGCCCACTGCGCACCTCCTCGCCGCAATCGGGGCAGGGGATCAGATCACTCGCAGCCCGTTCCACCGCAGGCAGTTCCTGCACAACGACAGCCGCTTTTTCGGGCTTCATGACGTGCTGACAGGTCGGGCACTGAATCGTATCGCTCAGAATCAGCGACTTGCACGATGGGCACGAAACTATGGAAACGCTCATACCGAAGAATCTGAATCGAGTGCGGTCAACGAGGTTACTGCTCACGCCCGGAACAGAGTAGTCCGTACCAGTACGTTCTCATTATGACGTAAACACACATGTCACACTGGATCGTGCGACTTGCAATTCTGAACAATCTGTGAATTGCGGGTTACCGTCCTGAAATCAAGACGGGGCCACTCTACCAGACGGACAACGGGAAATCATTCCGGAACGGCGCACCACGCAGGTCGCAAAGGCGATTACGGATTTGAACTCCCGCTTATCCAGTGGCGGGCGGCCTGAGCCAGCGTGCAAGCACGGCAGATTTGCGTCAGGAACTGGCAGACGAACGATCGCAATGTAGACTCCCCCCTTCCCGCAATATCAGGAGGCGACCATGCGATTTATCGGAAGTTTGTTGGCGGTTCTGCTGGCACTAAGTGTGAACGTCGTCTCAGCCGGCGACTGGCCACAGATTCTGGGACCAGATCGGAACGGAATCGCGCGGGATGAGAGCCTGGCAGATCAATGGCCCACGAACGGGCCACCCACCGTGTGGGAACGACCGGTGGGCAGCGGTTTTTCGGCAATTTCTGTCGCTGGCGGGAAAGCGGTTTTGTTTCACCGGAAGGGGCAAGAGGAAATCGCCGAGGCGATCAACGCGAAGACTGGCCAGACCATCTGGTCGCGGTCGTTCCCGGCCGCGTACGTACCGTCCTTCACAAGCGACTCCGGCCCACGCGCGACTCCGTTGATTCGCGACGGACGCGTGTATCTGTATGGAGCCCAGGCGGCCATTTACTGTCTCGACATGTCCGACGGCAAAGTGCTCTGGCAGCGGGACGCCTACGAGGATTACAGCAGTAAACGACCGAGTCGCGGCGAACCGCCGGAGGGGTATTTCGGTTTCGGAAGTTCGCCGATTCTCGAAGGCAACCGTCTACTGATCAACATTGGCGGTTCGACGAAGGAAGCGGGAATCGTCGCGTTCGATGCCACGACGGGGAAAACGTTGTGGAAGGCGACAGACGAGCGGGCCAGTTACTCATCTCCCGTCGCTGCGACGATTGGCAAACAACGTCATGTCATCTTTGCGACGCGTCTGAATGTCGTCTCGGTTGACCCGGCTGACGGACGAGTCTTGTTTCGATTTCCGTTCGGACGACTTGGACCGGCCGCCACCGGAGCGTGTCCTGTCGTACTGGGCGACACTGTCTTCCTGTCGGCGAGTTACGGATTCGGTGCCGTGCTGGCCAAAGCCGGAGCGTCGGGGGCGATCGAGGTCTGGTCTGATGACGAGGTCATGTCGAGTCAGTACACGACCTGCGTGCGACACGGCGAATTGCTGTTCGGGATTCACGGCCGGCAGGACCAGGGATTCGCGGCGCTGCGGTGCTTTAATCCGAAGACGAAACAGATCGCATGGACTAAAGAGGATTTCGGTTACGCGACATTGCTGCTGGCCGACGACAAACTGGTCATCCTGACGACCGACGGCGAACTGGTCCTCGCCGAAGCGAACACAAAGAAGTACGTCGAGCTGGCGCGCACGCGGTTGTTCAACAGCACCACTCGTGCCATTCCGGCGTTCAGCAACGGGTCGCTGTTCGTACGCGATAAAGCAACGCTGAAGTGCATGGACCTCAGCGATCAAAGTGGCGGCTGAGCGTTCTCAGGCGGCGCACCTGGTGTGAGATGACAACGCCGATCACGATGAGGATGGCGGCGAAGATCATGGGATAATGTGCGCGGACAGCTTCGTCCGGACACATCCACAGGAACGCGGCGTACGAGACCAGCGAGACGCTCGTCATGAACAGCACGAGACTCTCCTGGAAAAACAGACCGGATGCCGCAATCAGCATCGGATAGACCACAACCAGCGGACCTACCGGCGGCCCGGCCAGCACCAGCATCCGCGTCAGGAAGAGAGCGTCGGATGCCAGCCAGCAGTAGCGGGACACGTTGGCCAGCGCGTCACTGCGCTGCAGACGCTGGAAGATAAACGCAGCCAGCGCCCAGAACCCAAGCAGTCGCAGGAATCCGTCTCGCGTAGCAGACTCGACGTCACCATTCAGAAACGCGGATTCCAGAATACCCGTGCCGACGATCAGCGCGGCCCAGCGCGACGCCAGAGCGGGTTCTCGACGCAGCCAGCGCCGCAGTCGGTGTGTCAGACCCTGAGTGCCCGCGTTGACTGGCTCGCCCCGCAGGAACCGGTCGAGGTCGTCGGCCATCTCTCCGGCGGATGAGTACCGCTGCTCCGGATTCTTCTCGAGGCTCTTCAGACAGATGGCTTCGATTTCACGCGGGATATCCGGGTTGATTCGCCCGGGAAGTTCCGGATCGGCTTCGGTCACCAGCAGCAGCGTCTCCAGGGCGTTGGATCCGCGATGCGGGAGCTTCCCCGTGAGTGCTTCGTACAGAATGACGCCGATGCTGTAGATGTCGCTGGCCGGGCTGACCTCACCGGCTTTTCCGGCGGCCTGTACCGGAGACATGTAATTCGGTGTGCCGACAATGGCTCCGGAATCCGTGCGCATACCGTCAGATGAGGTGACGCGAGCAAGGCCGAAATCTGTAACCCGCGGAATCCCGTCATCGATCAGGATGTTCGATGGCTTGATGTCGCGATGCACGATGCCTTCCGAGTGCAGATGCGCGGCTGCCCGGGCCACGTCGCGAATAACACGAGCGGCCTCATCGAAAGTGAGAGGTGCATCACCATTCAGCTCGCTCGGTTCCGGTTCGCGGCTGACATCCAGATGCGACCGCGATGACACACTCGACGAGTGCCTCGGCTCTTCGCGGGCCGGGCCAGCGGCCAGCAGTTCGGCCAGACTGGGCCCCTCGACACAGTCCATCGAGAAAAAGTGCTGTCCGTTCACTTCGCCGACTTCGTGGATTCCGACGATGTTCTGATGACGCAGTCGACCGGCGGCCTGAGCTTCCTGATAGAACCGACGAATGTCATCCTCGTCGGCCAGGCGGTTCACGAGGATCATCTTGACCGCGACAATGCGATCAAGGTCCGTCTGCCGCGCCCGGAAGACAACTCCCATGCCGCCGCGACCGATCTCGGCCAGCAGTTCGTAATTGCCAAAAACACGCGTGACGGGTTGGTCATCGATGCGCTCGACTCGTGTCCGGCCCCGGCTCTCAACCTGCGTAACACCGAGTGGATCGACATCATTGGACGGACCTGCCGTCGCGAGCGCTTCAAGTAGCAATGACCCGAACTCGCGGTCCGGAGACATCGCATCGAGCGCGGTCACCGGCTCGGCGAACTCGGCCAGTTCCGGATGGGCTTCCAGCAGGGCATCGCAACTGGCGGCATCACCCAGATGCAGCGCCGACACATAGCGGTCCAGCAGGTCGGCCAGCAGGCTGTCTGGATCGTCCGGGCGATGAGCACTCAACGTCATTCGGCCTCAATCTGAGGAGCCAGCGTGAAGCTCACATATTGAAACCCGGACACGTTTGGTGCCAGTGTCGTGGACGTCGCATACGTTGCCGTTGGCAGGAAATAATGCTGGATCGCCTGGAACGCGGGCAGCAGTGCAAGATCCGGCGCGGTGTCGCCGGTCGCGCCGCCAGCTTTCAGCAGCGTGTACATGGCACGTAACTGCTCCGAGTTGCGCTGTATTCCCTGAATTGAACTGCGAGCAGGCAAGTGAGCGGAAAGGCGGCGATAGTCTTCCGAACCATTCAACTTAGGCGCCGCGGGATCCGCGGACAGGATCTGCTCAACCAGTGATTCGCTCTCGGACACAAGCAGATGATCACCATTCAAGGCCAGATGCATGACTTTCGTAGCACGGCTGGTGTACGACACCAGCGTGGAACCAACGACGGTCTTTTTCGTCAGTTTCTCGCTCTCCAGGTTCGCCAGTCGATCGAATATCGCCTGGGCGGCTGAGGCGTCTTTGACGGTGGCCGCCAGAAGAGTCGCTCCCTCCAGTGCCTGACTCTCTGGATCAGGCGGGCTTTGCAGAACGAAGAGTCGACCGGTCAGTTGACCGAACACATCTGTGCCCAGGTGAATCATCGGTCCGCTGGAATCGTTGGCCAGGGTGGCGATGGCCGAGTCGAACTTGCCAGCGCCCATCAACTCGTTCGCCAGACCGCGCAACGACAGCCAGCCGCCGTCGGCGTCCCAGTTCAGTACCAGGCAACCCGAGATACTGTCTGGCACCCAGGCCGGGACAGTCACCGAGTCCACGGGGAAACTGAGCAGACCCAAGACCCCAGTTACGGGAGTTTTCACCACGCCGACTGTGCGACTGATTGAGTCGAAGGTCCCCGTTGCGAAGTCGATTGATCCGCCCACACCCTGAAACCGGTTGACCTCCAGAGATTCGAGTCGACTCGCCAGCGGCGATGGCTTGTCCCCACCAAGGACTCCCTGCAAAAAACCAACAGGGTCGAGATACCATTCTACTGCCGGTGGCCGATTGTCATCGCGTGTCGCGGCGGCGATCTGCCGGGCCTGCACATTGGTGGCAAATGAGTCGGGCGGTGTTCCGTCCCAGCGATTGAGGATCTCGCGCAGCAGTGGCAACGAATTTGTCGCAACCAGCCGCTGTCCCCGCACGGCGAAAGCCTGCTGAGCCATGTCCGGGGCGTCACCGGGTTTGTCGGTGATCACACGGATCGCCACTGAATCGTGGGTGACATCTTTGACTGTTTTTTGGGCGGTGGTCGCTCGCTCGACGATCGATGCGACAATGCGGTCAAGGACGGCCTGTTGTGAAAACCCGACGCTCGCAGCGAAATCCGTCTTACCATCCCGCGGCTTCATCAGCGCGAAGCTGAGTTCGCCCAAAACTTCATCGAGAAGATCGGGGACTGGTACAGCCGCATTGGCCATTGCCAGCTTTTTCAGGACATCGGCTTTGAAGTCCGCCACTGCGGGATCAGCCATGAGTCGGCCCCACGCCGACTCACCGAAGCGGTCGCGCAGAACGCTCGCGTCACCAACATGCAGCCAGGCCGAGACTCGATCCGGCAACTGGTGCGCAAACGTGACGTCGTCCTGAGCGACCGAACGTCCGGATGTGAGAAGAACCAGAGCGAGTGCTGTCAGTAGCACTGGTCGCAGCGAGTTAATCATGTCGGGTTGACCGTTCGAGTCCAAACCGCGTGAATGAAAGTTGTTGTGAATTCAGAGTGGCTGGCGGTGAGCCCTCAGACGTGTTCACTGGGGGCTCGCGTTGCTCGACCCCAGCCACCCAACCCTGGATTCTAAACACTGACACAGCACTAGCCGTTTCGGTACACCATATGACACTGCACGCATTTCTGAGCTGCCTGCGACCTTTGCAGGTCGAATTCCTCAAAGTTGCCAGTCTTCGCAGCGCCGGACATGGCTTTGGCCGCATCTCGAAATCCATAAGCAAATGCAGAGAATTCCTCGTCGTTTGATGCCGGACCGTATCCAAACCCTTCGGTGTTAAAGGCCTCACCAATCGCCGCCATCAGTGAGGCTTCGCGTTGCGCCAGTTCGGCTTTCTCCTTAAAGGCATCTTCGCTGCCAGCGTTGTTCTGCATCCATTCGAGCTGACGTTCGATGACCTTCATTAAATAAGCCATCTCGGCTGCTTCGGAAATGTCGGCTTCTTCTTCCGCCTCGGGCGGTGCGGCCGGGTCGTTGCCATCGAGGATTTCGCAGACGGTCAGAAACGCGTCGTTCACCACGTCATAGCCCTTCTTGCCCCGAGCGTTCTGGCTGCCAGTGACTTCGACCATGGCGATGCCAAGCGCCCGAATCATGTGCGCATTCTTTTTCCAACCGATGTCACCGTCGTGCTGGCGACCGATTTCCGCCACGAAGGACAGCGCCGATCCGAAAACGGAGATTTCAAGAAACGAACTGTTATAGGCACCCAGGTTGACGAGCCGCTTCGACAGTTCGTTGCGGAGGTTCTTGACCGAGGATTCCACCAATTCAGCCGGCATCAGCTCTGCCCAGGCGACCGCGCCGCCACCACTCGCGTCTGCTGGCGGATCGTCAGCGGGTGCTGCCGTAGCAGTACCCATGTCGCCGCCACCTTCTGACGGTACCGGCTGCGAACCACCACCGCCGCCTGTTCCTACTTCGCTTTGATCTGCGGCAATCTGGAGTGGACTGTCAAAGAACACGGACAGCTTTGAGTTTGGTTTGGCGGACGCCGTCAGCGTCCCGCTACCCGACTGCACAGGATCGGCCGCCGCAGCCCCTCCATCGGTCCCGACGGCCGGTTCGTCGCCGCCACCACAACCGGACAGGCAGCCAACAACCAGAGCCAGACAGCCAGTGGTCATCGCAAGTCTGAAAGATGTCATCGGAATCGTTACCTGGTAAGCAGCAGAGATGATTGTCCTGCAGTCGCGATCACCAGAGTGTGAGCGTGTGCAGGGTTTTCCCGAAGTTTCCAATCTGACAAACCGCTAGCCGTTTTTGAAGACCATGTGACATTGAGCACATGCCTGGCCGACGTTCGACCGCTGCAGATCAAATTCCGTGAAGTTCCCGCCCTTCGCGGCTTTTACGCTTGCCGTAGCCGCCTCACGCATTTTGTCGGTGTATCCGGAAAACTCTTCGTCGACCTCGGCTGGACCGTATCCGTAATCCTCCAGATTGAAGACGACGGCGAACGTCCTCAGCAGACTGGCTTCTCGCTGAGCCCGCTCCGCATTCTCCGCGAATTTTTCCTCGCTGCCCACATTGGTCGACAACCAGCCCATGCCCTTTTCCGCCCGCTTCATCAGATAGCCAAGTTCCGCGATTTCGGTGTAATCGGTGACGTCTCCGGCTTCCGGAAGTTCCGGCGGCTCGTTGCCGTCCAGCAGATCGCAAATCTTGAGGAACGCTTCGTTCGTTTTCGTGTATCCGCCGCGACCGCGGGCCTGCCCGGAACTGGTCATCGCCACCATCTCTCCGGCAAGAACTCGAATGTACTTCGCTTGTTCTTTCCAGCCGATATCACCGTCGTGCTCGATGGCGATCTGAGCGAGCAGGGCCATCGTCGAACCGAAGATCGGAATCTCCAGATAGGACGAGTTGTAGCTGCCGAGGCTGGTCAGCTTGCCGGCAAAGTCGTTGCGGATTGTCTTCACTTCACCTTCGATCGCTTCGGCCGAAATCCAGTCAGACCAGACAATCGCTCCACCCGTTTCCGGCTCGGGTTCAGGTGGATCGGGATCAGGGCCGGGTGGGGGAGGTCCGGGACCGGGCGGGTTCGGTCCGGTAGTGGCCGCAACCAGATCTCCATACACGTCGAGCGGGATCCCGTCGATGTTCGGTCGACTGTCAACAGACGCGACCAGTCGCTGTCCGCGTCCACTCGAGGACGTTGCGGGACTTGCCGGATTCGAGACCGATGGCTCACCGGGAGCCGAATCGCCACAGCCCGGTAACAGGACACTGGCAGTCAGGGCCAGGCACGCGGCCAGCGAGTGATTCCTTGTCGAAACCGTCATGACTGCTTCTCCTCCGCCACCGTTGAAACGCGACCGGGACCCGCAACCGGGTCGTGTTAATTATGGAACGGCGGCTGCAGGCTTTCAACGTGGTTCAGACCTGAGCAGCCGGTTGGTGACGATTCAGCAGATCGACGACTACGGTGTCCATCAGGCTCTCAGCGATTCGGCTGGCGTTCTCGAAGTTGTGCGAGCGGCTGTGTTCGTGCGGGACAGAAATCACAAACGCTCCGGCAGCCGCGGCCGCATTCGTGCCCGCCTCACTGTCTTCAAACACGAGCAACTCTGACGCCGACACGCCGTGACGTGCAGCAGCCGTGAGATAAATCTCCGGGTGAGGCTTCCCGTTCTGAACGTCTTCGGCAGTCAGCGCAAAGGCAAATCGCGGCAGCAGTTCGAAGCGACTCATCAGGTCAAGCTGATAGTCGCGTGGCGAGGAAGTCGCGACGGCCCGGGGAATCTCCAGCGATTCAAGCAGACCCAGTAATTCGAACAGGCCGGGCATCGGCTCAAGATGCTCATCGAGCAGATCGAAGAATTCGGCGAAGGCCTCCGCCTGCAGGTCCTCAACAGAATCGCGGATTCCGCACAGTTCCCGCATGATCCGCATGCCCTCGGGTGGACGCCGACCCATCATTCGCCGCAGCAGGTCCGGCGGCGTCTCAAGACCGCGTCGGCTTAGCATGTTGTCTGCGGCACGAGCAAACACGTGCTCGGTATTGAACATCAGACCGTCCAGATCGAATGCAACCGCACTAATCCGCTCAGGAAATCCAGGACATAGGGGCATTGCGTAAAGAGGCCTTTCGTATTCACGTGTCAATTCCCCACCATCGCAGAGTCGGCGGAGGCAATAGAGCCTCGCAAAGACATCGAGCTACGTCGAGCGTGGGGAACAATCCACAAGAGCACTTCCAGGATTCTGGCCATCCGTCCGTTGAATGCGTTGCGATCCGTATTGTCGACCAGACACTGATCTTTTGAGCAATCCGCAAGTCCGAATTGATGCGCCTCTGGGTCAGCAGTAGACTCCAGTGTTCGCGAAATCACTCTCGTGGAGAATTGTCATGGGTGACTGTCCTGAGTCACGCAAGTTGTTTCAAAGCGTCGCCAATCGCCTGAGGCTGGGCTCGATTGGCCAATCTGCTTTCGTCGGCTCCTGCGTTGCCGGCATTCTCTATGCCATCGCGTTTGTGGCTAGTCGCCTGCTGGGACTGACGGCCGACTGGTTCCATCCAGTCACTGTGTTACTGATTCCGACGGTCGGGTTGCTCGCTGCCGTGATGTTCCACCGACGACCGACGCACATCGATACCGCTCGGCAGATCGACACTCACGAAAAAACAAAGGACCTGTTCCTGACCGTCACCATGCTCGACTCGACCGCGGGCGAGTATCAGTCACTGGTCACGAGCGACGCCGAAGCACGAGCACCCAAGGCACAACCGGAACGCATCGTCCGCTGGAACTGGCAGGATCGTGCGGCATGGACTGCGGGCACGGTCGTTGTGTTGCTGGCCGCCGTGCTGTTTGCTCCGCAGCTCGACCCCTTCGGTCGTGTTGAGGCGGCAAACATGGTCGAGCAGGCGCGAGACGATCTGGAAAACACGAAAAAGTCGACCGAAGTGCGCAAAGCTGAACTCAAGAAAAACGAAGACGACGGCGAGCTGTCTGACGATGTGAAGAAAGCCGTCGAGGGTGTCGTCAATGAATTCCGCAAGATGAAGCAGCAAATGCCGAAGAAGAATTCGGAAGCGCTGGCTGCACGACAGAAAGAAATGGGCGCCAAGTGGCGAGCCGTCCGAAACAGCGACGATCTGAAGGAACTGATGAACCGTTCCGAGTCAGCCCAAAGTTTCGGGAAGAACACGCGGCAGTTGCAGAAGTGGTCGGAAGGTCTGCAGGAGGGCCGACCAGAGACTCTGCAGAAAGCCATGGACGAGATGAAGGAAACGCTCGAACAACTCCGCAAGGAAACTGATCCCGTTAAGAAGCAGGAACTGGAACAAAAGCTGAAACGGGGACTTAAAGACCTTGAAGACTTCGCGAGAGAGAAGGTCAAGTCACCGCAACTCCGTGCTGCCCTGAAGCGCGCGATGCAGCAGCTTCAGGCGGCGAAGATGGACCCGCAACTGGCGGCCGAGGCGCTGGAAGGCGCGATGGAATCGATGGAACTCGCCAGGATGGAACTGCAACAGATTGCTCAGTCCGCTCGGGACTTGAAGGAACTGGAGAAAGCCTTGGAAGCCATTCAGCGTGCCAAGAAGCTGAACCAGGATGGTGAACAGGAAGAACTCGACGATCTGGGGGATGAAGCGACTCTGGAGGACTACGCCGAATTCTACGCCGAACTGATGGCAGCATTGGGGCAAGGCGACGGAGAGGGCGGTGACGGAAATGGCGACGGCACGGGCGGTCGGGGACAGGGCCGTGGTGGCGATCCGGGAGAAGACGATTCGGTCGATACCGGCTTCAAGAAAGAAACTTCGAAGTCAGCCATCACCGCCGGAAAAGTGCTGCTGTCGATGAAAGTGAAAGGCGTGAGCGAAGCGGGAGACACCAAACAGCAGTACCAGCAACTCGTCCGGGATGTGCGGCAGGGCCTGAGCGAAGCAATCGAGCTGGAAGAGATTCCGCCAGGATACGTTCCGAGTATCAAGAAGTACTTCAACACGCTCGACGAATCCGAGTCGGACAGTCAGCCGGTCGGGAGCGATGCGGAGTAACAACCGGCCGTGGCTGGCGATCATTTCAGCAGTCGTGGCGATTGTGGCGCTGAGCATTCTCTCCTGGCTCAGCCAGCCGCCCGAAGACGCGCTCGTTGTGTATTGCTCACACGACTCAATCTACTCCGAAGTCATCCTGCGAGATTTCGAACGCCGCACCGGCATTCAGGTTGTCATTCGCTTTGACACGGAAGCCACGAAATCGCTGGGCCTCGTCAATCTGCTGATTGCCGAGAAAGACGGCCCGCAATGCGACGTCTTCTGGAACAACGAAGTCCTGGGCACGATGCGTTTGAAGAACGAAGGTGTTCTGGCTCCCTACGCTGGCGCGGGATATCGACGCATACCCGATTCGTTCAAGGATCCCGAGAGTTACTGGACCGGCTTCGCAGCGCGTCTGCGAGTTGGAATCATGAACACCGCGACGGCCATCCCGTTGCAGACTGATCCGATCAGCGAGGAGTCGGACGCTGATCTGTCTGACATGGCGATTGCCAAACCGCTCTATGGAACCAGCCTGACTCACTATTCGGCACTGTGGCATGAGCTGGGTGGAGAGCGGCTTAAGGACTGGCACAACGACCGGATCAAACGCGGCCTGTTGGTCGTAAACGGCAACGCCGTTGTGAAAAACCTGACGGCTGAAGGGCAGTGCAATTACGGCTGGACGGACACCGACGACTATTACCTCGCCCTCGACGACGCGCGGACAGTCGACCTCATTCCGCTGCGCACTCCATCGGGCAAGACCATCTGCATACCGAATTCCGTCGCCATGATTCGCGGTACAACGCGGCCGGAAGCTGCGAAACGATTGATCGAGTTCCTGCTGTCAGAGGAAACAGAATCTCGTCTGGCAAAGTCACGGTCTCGGCAGATTCCCCTCGGTCCCGTACAACGGGATGAATTGCCGGAAGAGGTACGCTGGCTGGCGACACTGGCAGAAGATGCAGTTGATCTCAACCTGTTACATCAGGCGCATGACGAGTGTCGCGCATGGCTGGAAACAGTCTATATTGATTGAACGTCTCAACAACACACAGTGCGGAGTCCACCATATGCAGCCACGTGTCGCAGCCATGCTCGTCTTCCTGGTTTCGTTCATTAGCGTGAGCGAGCTATGTGCCGACGACGCGCCGGATTTCGCCCGCGTCGGTCGCCCGTTCCTGCAGAAGTACTGCATCAAGTGCCACAGCGGGGAGAAGCCCAAAGCGGAACTGTCTTTGGACGTATTCCGCGATTCGGCAACGGTCGTGCGACAGCGCAAGAAGTGGGACGGAGTGCTGCGCATGCTGGTGACCGGAGACATGCCTCCGGAAGGCAAGCCACAACCGACCGTGGCGGAGGTTGAAACGTTCTCGACTCATGTCAGAGCCGTGTTCGACTACGCCGATCAGAATGCAAAGCCCGATCCAGGCCGAGTTACAATGCGGCGATTGAACCGCACCGAATATCGAAACACCGTGCGCGATCTGTTGTGGGCGGACTTCGATCCGACTGAGGCGTTTCCAGCAGACGATGTGGGGCATGGCTTTGACAACATCGGTGATGTCCTGACTCTGTCGCCGTTGTTGATGGAACGTTATCTGGATGCTGCGGAGAACATCGGCAATCGAGTGATCCTGGTTGACCTGCCACCGCCGTCCCGGCGGTATCTGAGGGGTCTGTATCTGCAGCCCAACAACGCGAATTCGCCCAAGGGCAAGTTTCGACCTCTCGAGCCGACATCGCCTGATCCCGTTTCTTCGGGACCGTTCACCGCTTCGGGCAGCTACCTCAAGTTCTCTGCAGACGCCGACCTGATCTTCCGCGCCACGCTGTACGCGGAAACCGAAAGCTCGGCGCCAGTCAAAGTCGCACTGTTCCTGACAGGCAGCAACCTGCCCAAAGTTGCCAGTGAGGAAGAAGTCGCGCAGTTCATGGGTGCGAATGTCCCGAAGCTGGGCTCCGTTCAAATCCTGAAGACGTTCGAGATCACCGCGCGTGACGCGAAGGAGACGCAGGAGATTGAGTTTCCGATCAACCGCATGGGTGGAATTAAGAGCGGCGGCATTGCCTTACTGAAGCCGCCAGAAGGTGAGAAGCCGGCAAAGCTGCATGTCCAGCAACTGTGGAGCGTCGGGCCGCTGGAAACTCGCCCGGCATCTCAGTTGAAGATTCTGGAGTGCTCGCCCGACGCGGCGCTTGCCGAACAGACACGAGAAGTACTCTCGCGCTTCCTGCGGCGGGCGTATCGCCGAACGGTGACAGACGCGGAACTCGCACGAGTGACGAGTATCGTCGAACAGACAATCGCCGACGGTGAGAAATGGGAAGCCGGGATTCAGCGGGCGATTCAGGCCACATTGTGCTCACCGAAGTTCCTGTTCCGAGTGGAACTGGATGACCGGCCGACAAGCCCTGATGCGCGACCCATCGACGAGTTTCATCTGGCATCGCGCCTGTCGTACTTCCTCTGGAGCACCATGCCGGACGATGAGTTGCTCGATCTTGCTGAGAAAGGACAGCTCACGGCGAATCTTGATGCTCAGGTCCGGCGCATGCTGCTGGATCCCCGGTCGTCCGAGCTGGTCCGCAACTTTGCGTTCCAGTGGTTGCAGATTCAGCGGCTGCAGCAGTTTGCGCCGGATACCGAGATGTTCCCGACGTTTAACAATCGCCTGCGTGCGGCGATGTTCAAGGAAACCGAGTTGTTCTTCGAATCAGTCGTGCGGGAGGACCGCAGTATCCTCGATCTGTTGGATGCGGATTACACATTCCTCAACGCGCCCCTGGCGAAGCACTACGGCATCGCCGACACCAACGGAAACTGGATTGGTCAGAAGTCCGAAGCTCCCAAGGGCGACCCCATCAAGAGCGACGCCTTCCAGCGAGTGTCATTACAGGGCCGGTCCCGCGGTGGATTGCTCACACAGGCCAGCATCCTGACTGTGACGTCTAACCCCACACGAACTTCACCAGTAAAACGCGGCCGCTGGGTGTTGGAGCAGATACTCGGCGAACCACCGCCACCGCCACCACCCGACGTGCCCGAACTGGCCGAGGATGACCAGGCCATCAGCGGCGGTTCATTGCGGCAGCGCATGGAGCAGCATCGGAAGAACCCGAGCTGTGCCAACTGCCACGCGCGCATGGACCCGATTGGTTTTGCTTTGGAGAACTACAACACGATCGGCGCCTTCCGCGAAAAAGACGGCGAATTCGAGATCGATCCGTCCGGGGAATTCGCGGATGGAACTAAATTCTCTGGCCCGGCAGAGTTCAAGGCGTTGATCAGCAGCCAGCAGGAGCAGTTCACGCGTTGCCTCACCGAAAAACTGCTTATCTACGCGCTGGGTCGAGGCCTGGAATACTACGACCGACCATCGACCGAGCGAATCGTCAAAGCCGTCCAGGCAGGCGACTATCGGTTCTCTGTGCTGATTAGCGAACTCGCCAGGAGCGATCCGTTCCGCCAACGTCGCGGTGCTGATGTTGCCACCACATCCGAGAAATGATCTGGAACGGAGTTGTGGGCGGGTCTCCCGACCCGCCCACAACAGCGACCGAAGGTCTCCCTGCGGTACGATATCTGTCACGAGGCAGACATCGCGTCGTCTCCGATGCGGTAGGCTTTGCTTACCACACGTTCTACTCTGGCAATTGGGGGGAGACCTGCGGTCAGCTCGGTGGGCCGGTCGGGAGACCGCCCCACAACCGTTCGCTCACACGTCGCAGACCTGTGCTGAGTGTCGCAGGGCCGCCGCTTTGTCCGTCCAGGTGGGGATAAATTCCTGCGCGACGAAGCCTTTGTAGCCCGTCTCGACGATCGTGCGCATCACGGCCGGGTAGTTGATCTCCTGAGTGTCATCCAATTCCGCCCGTCCGGGATTTCCGGCTGTGTGATAGTGGCCGATGACATCTTTGTACTGCCGGATGCGGCGGATCACGTCTCCGTTCATGATCTGAACGTGATAGACATCGAACAGCAGTTTCATGTTCGGCGAACCGACTTTGTTGATCAGCTCGACGCAGAAATCGACGTCGTCTCCGAAGTAGCCGGGATGACCTTTCATCGGATGCGAGTCGTCGCGCGAATTCAGATGTTCGAGCACCAGGTTGATTTTCTTCTGCTCGGCGTAACCGATCACCTGCTTCCAGCAATCGACGCAATTCTTCGCACCGGCATCGTGATCGATGCCCTTTTCACTCATCCCCGTGAACGTGATCACGCTGGGACAGCCGACTTCGACAGCCAGGTCGATGCGTTCCTTGAGCGTCTTGATGCAGTACTCGTGATTGTCGCGATTGACTGGTCCCTTCTTGAAACCGTGACTGCTCACCAGTGAGACCTTCAGTCCGAATTCACGAACGGCCGGATAGTCCTTTGCGGAGATACCTTCGATCCCGACAAGTCCGATATCGCGACAGTGCTTCGCGAGTTCGAGCGCGGGCATCGGCTTGAAACACCAACCCATGACGGATTGTCGGATGCGCCCTTTAGTGATCTGGAATTCCGGATCTCCCTTGTCGTGGGGAAGCTGGGCATGAGTCGACGCCGTCGCTGTCAGCATTCCGGTGGCAGTCAAAGCCAACATGTCACGTCGCGTGTGTCGCATAATTTCTGCCTTGTACGGGTTGAGCTTTAAGAGTCTGTGCTTCTGGGATTCTGTTCAATGTAGCTGCGTTCGCCAGATCGCGGACCGGACGCTCCAAATCTCCGCGTTCTGGCGAACGCAGCTACGAAGATTCTTAACTCTGTTCGGCGCGAGCCTCACACGTTTTGGCAAAACCGTCGCAGCAGGTTCGTGTAAACCTGTTGGCCTTTGTTGAGCTGATCGAGGCTGATCCATTCGTCGCTCTTATGGGCCTGTGCGATGTCGCCCGGACCAAGGACGATCAATTCTTGAACGTCCGTGAAATTGCTGGCTTCGGATCCGTAGGCCACTGTGCGCGGTGTGCTGTCTGTCAGCTCGGCACACACGCGGGCGAAGTTCGATTGGGGATCACGGCGGAACGCGGGGTGCAGAGTCTCGACTTTGAATTCCAGACCCAGTTGCTCTGCACAGGACCGGCCACGCGAGAGGATGTATTCCACATCGGTGCCCGGCATGGGGCGGAAGCCGATTGTGCAGATGCTTTGCGGTGGAGTGATGTTCGTCGCGTAGGTGTTGTCGTTGATGCCCAGATTCAGGCAGATCGTGGGCGGGTCGAATTCGTCATCCATCCAGGCGGAGTCCGTTTCCGTCTCGTCCCGAATCGCTTTCATTTCTGCCAGGAACGGGATCATGGCCAGGTTCGCGTTGAGTCCTTCACGCGTGCTGGAATGAGCAGCCCGTCCGCGGCTGGTCACTGTTATTCGGCAGCCGCCTTTGTGTGCGTAGACAACATTTAGACCGGTGGCTTCGCCGACGATCGCACAGGCGTTGCCTGTCACCAGCTCCTGATAGAGCTGGGATCGTTCGGCAATCTCGATCGCACCACGGTGATTGACCTCTTCGTCCGACGAGCACGAAATGTAGAGCGGATGCTGAAACGTCGCGTGTTGCAACGAGTCCAGGGCGGCCAGCATGCAGGCGATCGAACCCTTCATGTCCGTGCTGCCACGGCCGTACAAACGATCGTCTCGAACGACTGGCTCGAAAGGACCATGCTCGGGAATCGACCAGTCGTCGGTGGTGACCACATCGGTGTGGCCGGAATAGAACAGTCCGCCCTTCCCGGCTCCCTTTCGGGCAACGACGTTCGATTTTTGAACGCCGTCAGAATCGACGTATTCGATTCGCTCCGTTTCGCACCCGAGCCGGATCAGCACTTCCTCGACATGGTCGCTGACTTCCTGATTCGACCGGTACCACGTCGAATCGAATGGAATCAGCTCTTTGGCGTAGTCGAGTGCGTTCATCAGGGTGATTCACGGTTGTTGTGTCGCGTAATAAATCTGCGAGGAAGAATGACGTGACCGGAAGTGTCCGACAACTGCGTGGTAAAACTCGATGTCGAAGGACGGCTATTCAAGCTCCACGACACAGCGGTAACGCTTGCAGTCAGAGTCGTTCCCTGGTTCACTGGGGTCGGGAGTTACTGAGTGGCCGACGAGTTGCCACTTAGGACCCTGTCCAGGAACGATACCGTGAAGCTGTAGGCGGATTTCCTCGAAATCCGCACGCGGCAGGTCCCGATTTCGGAGAAATCGGGCTACGGCTCAGCTCGTCATCATTGAACATGGGGGACACGCGAATTGTATTGGCTGATCGCACTCGCCGTTCTGGTTGGAATCGCGTTAATCGTCGAACTGGCGACCGTTCGGTCTGTGATGCGCATGTTCGAACACGCGCCGCCGTTAAACGCGCGTGAGCATGCTCTCGACCCGCGTGCCGAACGGGTGCTGATTGAAACTGGCGACAATCTGACTCTGCATGGCAGCCTGTATGTTCCCGCTGACCGACCATCGCGGGGCCTGATCCTGTTCTGCCACGAACTGGGTGGCGATCACTGGTCGGCTCTGGCCTATGCGGGCGGCCTGTATCGGGCCGGATTCGCGATTCTGGCGTTCGACTTCCGCGGTCACGGACAAAGCGATCGCATGTTCGGCTACGAGCCACTGCACTGGCTGACCTATTTCGAACTGGAAGATGTGCGGGCGGCGATCCGCTTTGTTCAGGGACGCGACGATTTGAATCGTCTGCCGCTTGGGTTGTTCGGCGTCAGTCGCGGTGGCGGAGCAGCGCTGGCAGCGGCGGCGGAAAACGACACCGTCATGTGTGTCGCGGCCGATGGCGCCTACTCGGCTCGCACGATGATGACCCTGTACGCGAGACGCTGGTTGACGCTGTTTGTCCCCCCCTGGCTCGCCAGAAGTCTTCCGGACATTTGCGTCCAGGTCTCATTGGCAGGCGCTCGACGGCTGAGTGAGTATCGGCGTGGTTGTCGCTATGTTCGACTCGAACGTTTCCTGCCGAGGTTACGAAATCGACACGTGCTGCTGGTTTCCGGACAGCGCGACAATTATGTCCTGCCGGAGATTGCCGAAACGCTACACACGGCAATTGATTCGCAGTCGACCGATTTATGGATCGTGCCAGGTGCACGACACAATCAGGGAAGAGAAACCGATGCGGCATCGTACGACGCGCGACTGATTGAGTTCTTCTCACAACTCTCGGACGACGAAGGTCCCAAACAGCCAGTTCGTGAGGACGCAGTGATCACGCCTGTCCGCACACAGCACAACCAGGATTCCGAGTAATCCTGCGTCTGGCGAAGCTCATGTCTCGCAGATCAAACGTAAGCAGCGATCCGGCGAGTGGTTCTCCGAAGCCGGAGAGGACTTTGATTGCCTCCATCGCGGCCATGCAGCCCACTGTTCCCGAAACAGCTCCGAACACGGGGAACTCGCGACGCCATTCCGGCGGCTGGTCCGGGTACAGACATGCGAGACACGGAGTCTGCCCGGGGATAATGGTCGTGAGCTGAGCTTCCAGATCGTACATCGCACACTCGACGAGTGGCTTGTTCTGAACGACGGCCTGACGATTCATGGCGAATCGTTCGGGGAACAGCGGAGCACAGTCGATGACAAGATCGACCTGCTCGATGAGTGCGGCGGCGTTGTCCTCGGACACGTTTTCTTCAACGGCGACCACTTCGAGTCGTGGATTGAGTTCTTTGAGACGCCGTTCGGCCGATTCGACGCGTGGTTTCCCGAGCCAGTCGTGAGTCATCAGCAGTTGTCGGTTCAGGTCGCTCGGTTTGACGTTTCCCGCGTGCGCGAGCACCAGCTTGCCGACCCCGGCCGCCGCCAGTTCATAAGCGACGACGCTACCGAGGCCTCCGACTCGCGACACCAGAATGGACGAGCCTTTCAGCTTCTCCTGTCCGGCTTCCTGGAAGTCATCAACCCAGATCTGCCATTCGTAGACAGCTCGTTCTTCGTCGGTCAGCGGCTGTCGTTCGGGCATCTCGGTTCTCGCGTTGCGTCGCTGCAAATCAAATGAAGCGAACGGAATTCAATCAGCCGCCGGAGATCGGTGAGAGGAATGTCACGACGTCACCGTCAGCCAGCGGCGTTGAATCATCGAGACGCATCTGCTCGTCGCGAACGAAAACCAGCAGCGTTGGCTGCGGGACGCCCTCGCCGGTGACCAGCATGCGTTGCAGAGCCTCGCTGCGGTCGGCGGCGATCTGCGTGATGAGCTGCGTCAGCGTCGCCCCGTCGGAGATGTCGAGCGTCTCACGGGCCAATCCCGCGGCGCGCTTGATTTGAGCGGTATATTCGACGGTCACCTGCATCGGTGAATGTCCCTCGATTCCTTAGTCTCGCTGCTTTGAAAACTACGCGACGCGGAACTCGTTGATGATGTCCTGATCGAGTTCGATGCCCAGACCCGGACCATCGGGAACAGGAACGCGACCGTCAACCAGTGGCGGCAGATTCTTCACCAGCTTCCGCATCAGGGGCGATGGCCGCAGGCAATACTCGACAAGGTCACCGTTGGGGACCGACGCCATCCAGTGCAGTGACGCCGTCAGGTTGATGCCGGTACTGAAACAGTGAGGCACTGGTCGGCGGTCGTGCGTCCTGCACATGTCCGAGACCTTACGGCAGACAGTCAGGCCACCGCAGAACGCGACGTCTGGCTGAACAACATGCAGGCCGCGCTCAATCAGGTCCTCGAAGTCCCAGTGCGTGACGTCACCTTCGCCTGCCGCGATCGGCACGGGCGAGCTGGCACATAGCTCGGCGTAGCCCTTGCGGTCATCCTGAGAGAGCGGTTCTTCCAGCCAGCCGATGTTTAATGGAGCGAACAATTCGGCCCGCTGTTTGGCGGTCTCGATATCCCAGGCGTGTCCCGCATCGACCATCAGGTCGCGTTCATCCCCCAGAATTTGACGGGCCGCCTGAATGTGAGCGACGTCTGTGTCGGGATCCTGACCGAACGGTCCCCAGCCAAACTTGGCGGCCGTCAGACCAAGCTCGACAAATTCACGGGCCAGTGCCGCCGTGGCATCCGGCGTGTCGCCGAACAGCACGCTGGCATAGGCACGAACAGTCGACCGAAGGGTTCCTCCGAGCAATTCAGAGACCGGCTTGCCCTCGATTTTTCCCTTGAGATCCCACAGAGCGATGTCCGCCCCGCTGATCGCATGAATCGCCGCGCCTCGGCGGCCATAGCGGTTCGTCTCGTAGTACATCTTCTGCCACAGCCGTTCCGGATCGGACGGGTCTTCGCCGAGCAGAATCGATGTCAAACCGTGCCTTCGCGCGGCGGATCGCGGAGCCTCGAAGCACGCCTTACAGACATACGACTGGCTGGTAACTTCGCCGATGCCCGTCAGTCCTTCGTCCGTGTGGATCAGGACGACAAGGACATCGAGCGTTCCGTCGGGAATTGCTTCGACGACCGGCACGCGGAGATGGATCGGCTCGACTGCTGAGATCTTCATGGACGTCCCTTTAAGTACCTGTCGCGAAGAGCCTCGCTCCGTTCGGCGCAGGTCTCCGACCTCGCCGTTCTGATGACCGAAGGTCTCCATGCCGATTGTTGCCGCGTCGAATCTCTCGGGGAGACCTGCGGTCGAATGTCGGCGGGGTCAGGAGACCCGCGCCGAACAGTGAGAATGCCCGCGTTCGTTGCCTACCGATGCGTTGCCGCCACCATGGTCGCCGCGTACTCGCCGATGCTCGCCACGGCCTCTTCGACAGTTGCCTCTCCACGACTGATCGCTTCAACCTGACGAACGATCGCCGATCCGACAATCACACCGTCGGCAACGTCGCGCAGGACGTCAACCTGTTCCGGATGACTGATGCCAAATCCAACGGCGAGTGGCAGATCCGTCTGACTCCGCAGCCATGACAACTGGCCGGTGAGTTCCGGCGGTAGTTCGTCGCGAACGCCCGTCGTCCCGGCGACCGAGATGCAGTAAACGAACCCACTGGCCGCGGCGAGAATCTTCTTCGCCCGCTCGTTCGGAGTCGTGGGCGAAATCAGTTGAATCAGATCGACGCCCTGCCCCTGCACAATAGCAGCGACGTCAGCGGCTTCGTCCGCCGGGAGGTCCGGAATGATGAATCCCGAAAATCCGGCTTCGACGGCTCGGCTGACAAACGACTTGACACCGCGTCGGAACAACAGAGCGTACGAAGCCATCGCGACGAGCGGCGGAAGCTCGTCCGTCGGCAGCGAATCGACGCCGTTGAAGATGTCATCAATCTGCAGCCGGTTTTCGAGTGCCCGCGTGTAGGAAGCCTGAATCACAGGCCCGTCCGCGATCGGATCGCTGTACGGAAACCCGACCTCGATCAGGTCCACACCACGACCGCCGAGTTCGCGGATCAGCGCGCGGGTGCAGTCCATGTTCGGATCACCGGCGGTCACAAAGGGCATGAAGGCCAGATGGCCAGACTGTTTCAAGGCGGCGAATGCGGCCGCAATGGGGGTCATGATCGTTTTCGTCTCGTTGAGTCGGGAGTGCCTGCCGACGGCCGTTCGTTGGTCTTAATCCGAGCCGGGAATCGCTTGCGAATCGAACACACCGTCTGGCGCGACCATTCATTTCACGGAGGGCACTCTACTCTAATAGACCTCGTCATGGGTTCCGACCGCAACGAGCAGAATCGCTTTCTGTCCCTCGTGGTCAACAAACTTGAACAGGATTCGAAGATCGTAACCGGCGCTGCACGACCAGAATCCGTCCAGACTGCCCTTCAGTTTGTGTGTCTTGAGTTGCGCCGAAAACTAATCATCGGTGAGCAACTGCAGGGTGGACTGAAGCGAGTCTGCGGCGACCTGGTTTTTCTTCGAAAGCCGCCGAAACGCCCGAAGGAACGTCTTCGAGAAAAGCAGGGAGCGTCTCACGACAGCAGCTCTTTCATGATTTCTTCTGGTGTCGCTACCCGCGTTTCGCCACGGGCATGTTCACGGCAGGCCTCTTCAGCGTCCGCCAGAATCTGCTGACGCCCCCGCTCGGAGATTCGTCGCCTGAGGATGTTGAGCAGTGTTTCCTGTTCATCCAAAGTCAATTCATCGGCGGCATCAACGATTTCTGCAAACGTCGTGGGCTGAACCATGTGATTCCCCTATTAGGTTCTAAGACCGATCCATGTTACCCGATTTCCTGACCGAGCAGACGCGCAACTTCGTAGACGTCCTTGTCTCCGCGGCCAGAGAGACACACGACGATGATGTCGTCCGTTGATCGGTCGCCCGCCGTCTTCAGAACTCGAGCAATGGCGTGCGAGCTTTCGATGGCGGGCAGGATGCCTTCCAGCTTCGCCATCGTCTGCAAAGCGTTCAGAGCTTCGTCGTCGGTCACGCTGACGTAACTGACTCGGCCGGTGTCTTTCCAATAGCTGTGCTCGGGGCCAACTCCGGGATAGTCCAGTCCGGCAGAGATCGAGTGCACGTCCAGGGTCTGGCCATCGTCGTCCTGCAGGACATAGCTGTAGCTGCCATGCAGGACTCCCTTGTTGCCGTAGGTCAGCGTGCTGGCGTGTTCGCCCGGCTCCGGGCCGCGTCCGCCGGCTTCCACACCGGTGAGTGCCACGGAAGTGTCGTCGACGAATGGGTAGAACATGCCGGCCGAGTTCGAGCCGCCGCCGACACAGGCAATGACTTCGTCCGGGAGTCGGCCGGTGGCGTCGAGACATTGCTGTCGGGCCTCGCGGCCGATGATCGACTGAAAGTCTCGAACCATCACTGGAAACGGGTGCGGTCCGACCACCGAGCCGATGATGTAGTGCGTGTGATCAACGCTCGACATCCAGTCCCGCATGGCTTCGTTGATGGCGTCGCGGAGTGTGCGCGAGCCGCTCGAAACCCCTCGGACTTCGGCGCCCATCATGCGCATGTTGAAGACGTTCAGCTTCTGACGGCGAATGTCCTCTTCGCCCATGTAGACGACGCAGTCGAGGCCGAAGCGGGCACAGGCAACCGCAGTGGCGACTCCGTGCTGACCGGCTCCGGTTTCCGCGATTACGCGCGGCTTGCCCATCCGGCGTGTGAGCAGGACCTGGCCCATCGTGTTGTTGATCTTGTGGGCACCGGTGTGGTTCAGGTCTTCGCGTTTCAGGTAGATGCGTGCTCCGCCGCAATGCTCTGTCAGTCGTTCGGCGAAGTACAGCGGATTTGGCCGGCCAACAAACGTCGACAGCAATTGATCGAGTTCGTTCTGAAACGCCGGATCCTGCTGGGCCTTTTCGTATTCGACCGTCAGTTCCTCAAGGGCGTTCATCAGAGTTTCGGGGACAAAACGACGCCCGAACTCGCCGAACCGGCCTGATTGATCGGGAACCTGGCTCGTCGCGCTGGCAGTGTCTGTGCTCATGATGACCGGTGGGTTGTGAAAAGTCGGCGGAGTGGGCAGTTCCGGCTGAACCGGATCGTCAGGAAGCGCCGAAAAGATGAGGATCCAGGGAGCGGTGTTTTCTGTGACGCCGAAATACTGGTGTGGGTTCAGGGATGTCGACACCCCATTGCGACGCCCGCTTAAGTTACAGAAACCCGCTATAGAATTCGATTGAGGTCGAAGAACGACACCCTCAACGCCAATTTGTCGGGTGTCCGGTGATGTGTTAGAAACCCGCCCTTTTGCTCACCGAGAGGGCAGGGAGGAACTCTCATGCAACGCCCCATCCGTACTCGTGATCAGGATCGCTCGATCCTGCAACTGGCCGCACGCCGTGACGGCAGCTCCGGTCGGTTTCCGGCCATCCTGCTGTTCGGAATGCCCGGAATCGGTAAGGGCACGCAGGGAGGATTGCTGGGCAGTATGCAGGGCATGTTTCATGTCTCAACCGGCGATATCTTTCGCGGCCTTGATCCCGACAGCGAAAACGGCAAAGAAATCGCGCGCCGAATCGACAAGGGCGAGCTGGTTCCTGACGAGCTGACAATTCGCATCTGGCGAGACTGGATCGAGGACCAGATCGAAGCCGACCGCTACTGTCCCGCGCGCGACACGCTCATTATGGATGGCATCCCGCGCAGCGTTGAGCAGTGTCAGATTCTGGAGTCACACGTTGATGTGCTGGCGGTGCTGCATCTGGCGTGTCCGGATGACGAGCCGATTATCGAGCGACTGCGAAATCGAGCGATCACGGAAAGTCGGGCAGACGACGCGGATGAATGCATCGTCCGGAAGCGGCTGGAGATCTACCGCACAAAGACCGAGCCGGTACTTGAGCATCACGCAGACGAGATCGTGCATCTTGTGAATCCGCTCGGGACTCCGATGGAAATCAAGAAGCGGATTCTCGAGAGGATCATCCCGGCCGTCCGTGGCATCGAGCAGGCCGGCTGAACCCCGTTCGTAGTAATCGCACTTGTGCGGTTTTCGCAGCGTGTATACGGCCCGTTCCCTGACGACCTCGGCTGGTCGTTTTCCGCTCCAGACCACCGCCAAAGGCACGTTGGCGATCTCTCAGACGACTGCTACGATTCCGCGCTCTCGGCTGGAACTACACTTGAGACAACGGGTTGTGGCACGGATGAATCGCCCGCCGCCCGCCGAACGGAGTCGTGATGGGCAGCTCGCTCGAACAGAAAATCCAGGACAAGTCCGCAGTTGTGGGCATCATCGGTCTGGGCTATGTCGGCCTCCCGCTGATGACGGCTTTCGTAAACGCTGGTTTCCGCACGATTGGATTTGACGTCGACCAGACGAAGGTCGACATGCTGAAAGCCGGGCAGAGCTACATCAAGCACATCGACGCCGCGCGCATCACTGGCTTGATTGAAGCGGGCCAGTTTGAACCGACCGCCGATTCGTCGCGCATGGGCGAAGCTGATTGCCTGTTGATCTGCGTCCCGACTCCACTGAATGACAGCCGCGATCCGGACTTGAGCTACGTCGAGGGCACGACAGAGTCCATCACGAAGTGCCTGCGTCCCGGGCAGTTGGTGGTGCTCGAAAGTACGACGTATCCGACGACGACGCGGAACGTCATGCTGCCGATTCTTGAGAAGTCCGGTCTGACCTGCGGCGAAGACTTTTTCGTCGCCTACAGCCCCGAGCGGGAAGACCCGGGCAACCCGCAATTCTCGGCGTCGACAATCCCGAAGGTCGTCGGAGGCATCGACGAAACCAGCGGCCGACTGGCCGCTGCCCTCTACGGACACGCGATTATCGAAATCGTGTGTGTCCCGAATCCCGAGGTCGCTGAAGCCTGCAAGATTCTGGAAAACACCTACCGCGCCGTGAACATTGCTCTGGTCAATGAGTTGAAGATGCTCTTCGACCGGATGGGCATCGACGTGTGGGATGTGGTCGACGCGGCGAAGACGAAGCCATTCGGATTTCAGGCCTTCTACCCTGGGCCAGGTCTGGGCGGACACTGCATCCCGATCGACCCGTTCTATCTCACCTGGCTGGCTCGGCGTTACGGCCTGACCACGCGGTTCATCGAACTGGCCGGTGAAGTCAACCAGCGGATGCCCGAGTACGTCGTGACTCAGCTCATGGAGTTTCTGAACGAACAGGGCAAAGCGATGCGCGGCAGCAAAGTCTGTCTGCTGGGAGTCGCCTACAAAAAGGACGTCGATGATCCGCGTGAGAGTCCGTCGTTCGTCCTGATGGAACATCTTCTGTCACGGGGCGTCGAGCTGACTTACAACGATCCGCACGTACCGCGGCTTCCGAAGATGCGACATCATGACCTGCCGCAAATGGAAAGCAGCGAGCTGACGCCTGAATTCATGGCGGCTCAGGATTGCGTGCTGATCGCCACGGATCACTCGGCATACGATTACGCGTCGATTGTCGAGCACTCACAAATGGTGCTCGACACGCGCAACGCGACTAAGCACGTCGAGCAGGGACGCGAGAAGATTCGTAAGGCTTAAGTCACTTGTGAAGTGTGTTCGACTCCAGTCGAATGAAATTTGGGTGGGCGTTCGGCGTTCGCCCAGACGCCGCCTGTCAGCAGCACTCCGAGGCCACCGCATGTCCAACGACGAACTGCGCACCAGCAGTACGCTGCTGCTGAGACTCCGCGATCTCGACGACGAGGAAGCGTGGACTGAGTTTCTGGAACGTTACACGCCGCGCATCTTTCAGTGGTGCCGTCGCTACAACCTGCAGGAATCCGACGCGTCGGACGTCACCCAGGAAGTCCTCCGAAAACTCCTGCGAGCGATGCGGTCCTTCGAATACGACCCGTCACGAGGTAGCTTCCGCGGTTGGCTGAAAACGGTAACTAACAACGCTATCCGGGACTTCGTGGGTACGCTGAAGGGTCCGGCCCGCGGTTCGGGTGACACGGTTACGCTCCGCAACCTGGCCGCGATTCAGGACCCGGACGCTCTGAACGAACTGGCCCGCGCGATCGAAGCCGAGGCCGAACAGGAATTGCTACGGGAAGCCGAGAGCCGTGTGAAGCTCCGAGTGCAGCCGCATACCTGGCAGGCTTACGAGCTGACCGCGAAGCAGTCCAAAAAGCCGGCCGAAGCGGCTGAGGAAGTCGGGATGCCCGTTTCCGAAGTGTACGTCGCCCGCTCGCGCGTCATCAAAATGCTGCGTCAGGAAGTCGAACGTCTGGGTGGCCACGACGACGACTGAATCATGAACGTCCCGGCAATCCAGCCATTGAATCAACGCACAGGATCCCAGCTCGGATGTCGCTACGTCAGTCGGAGATGATCGAAGTTCGTGAGGTGCCCGAAAAGGGACGCGGCGTATTCGCGCGGTGCCCGATACCCGGCGGGACCGAGATCGAGCGAGTGCCAGTCCTGGTGATTCCCGAGTCGGAAATCTGGTACTCCAGCCTCGCGGACTACGTATTCGATTGGACGGACGGAACTGTCGGGCTGGCGCTGGGCTACGGCTCGATCTACAACCACTCGTATCAGCCGAATGCCTGTTACGCTGACGTGGATGGACACGTCAAAACTTTCATGGCGATCCGGGACATCGAGGCCGGCGAAGAAATCACAACGAATTACAACGCGGATCCAGACGCCCGCACTCCGGTCGGATTTGACGTCATCGATTGAATGTTGGAGTCTCGCACGGCGGGCGTGACTCCAACGGTTTTGCGCCGTCACAAATTCGCGGTACGATAAGTTCTCGTCCCAACACAACGGTTCCGACCAATTCCGGAGACACTCGAATGAGCGAAGCGCCCGCATCCACACGCCGCGACTTTCTGAAAACCAGTTCCGCTGCCGGAGTCGCCGCGGCCAGCCTGACGGCCCTTTCTCCGGGCGTGTACGCATCCGGAACCGATGTCCTGAAAATCGGCTTGGTGGGTTGCGGCGGTCGTGGCACGGGGGCAGCTACCAATGCTCTGAATGCTGATCCCAATATCCAGCTCGTCGCCGTTGCGGATGCGTTCAGGGATCGGGCGGAGCAGTCCCTCGGGCGACTCAAGGGACAAAGTTCGATCAAAGACAGGATCAAGGTCGACGATGATCACATCTTCGACGGCCTCGAGGGATACAAACATGTGATCGACAGCTCGGACGTCGTGTTGCTGGCAACTCCTCCAGGTTTTCGACCCCAGCACTTGCGAGCCGCCGTCGAAGCAGGCCGGCATATCTTCACCGAGAAGCCGATGGCAACGGACCCGGCCGGAGCCCAGTCGGTATTTGAGTCGGTCGAGATTTCAAAGAAGAAGAACTTCGCAATGGTGGCGGGTTTCTGCTGGCGGTACGACTACCAGAAGAAGGCGTTGTTCGAACGCATCCACAGTGGCGAGATCGGTGATGTGCGAGCCGTCTACGGCACGTACCTGACGTCTCCCGTCAAGCCGATGCCTGCCGCAAGTACCCGTCCGAAGGGCATGTCGGATCTCGAGTGGCAGGTGCGCAACTGGTACAACTTCGCCTGGCTGTCCGGAGATGGACTCGTTGAGCAGGCGATTCACACCGTCGACTGGCTCGCATGGACCATGCAGGACAAGCCGCCGGTAAGCTGCACAGCGGTTGGCGGTCGTCAACTGCCCGCCGAGGGCGGCAACATCTACGACCATGTTGAAGTGAACTACGTGTGGGAAAACGACGCCCGTGGGTTCATGGCCCAGCGTCAAATTCCCGGCTGCTACAACCAAAATGCTCTTTATGTCATGGGCACAAAGGGCACCGGCAAGCTGGGACGCAAGACGGAGATCTGCGACCTCGACGGCAAAAGCGTGTGGAAGTACGACGGTCCGCGCAACAACATGTATCAGACCGAGCACGACGAGTTCTTCGCATCGATCCGCTCGGGCAAGCACATCAACGACGGCGATCGCATGGCCAGCAGTACGTTGATGGGCATCATGGGTCGTTTGGCTGGCTACACAGGTCGCGAGATCACGTGGGAGATGGTGATGAACTCGAAAATGAGCCTCGTCCCCGACGCATCCAGGGGATGGGATTCACCGTCCGAACCACCCGCGATGGCCCGGCCCGGTTTTACGAAGTTCATCTGAATCTGTGTGTCGTGCAAAAGCTGCTCGTAAGAATTTCGAGCTGTCGCCTGTAACCAACCAAATGAGCTCGGTTGCTGATCAACCGGGCTCATTCTTCGCGCAGTGCGAATTCCAACCTGATCACCTGGCCCAAAGGAACTTCTCATGTCACTGCATCGACTGTTGCTCGTCAGTCTGACGGCTGTCGTGTTCCTCCAGAACATGCACCTGAGTGCAGATGAAACTGGTGCCGCGAAGCCGACCCGAGTCAACCGACCTGTAACTGTTTTCTTTCCCGCCTGGTCACCGACACAGCAGAGGATTCATGCCGCGCTCTCCGACAACACCACCGTCAACTTCAACGACACGCCGTTGGTCGACGCCATTCAATTCCTGGCACGGCAACATGAGATCAACATAGTTATCGAGGTCTCGGCGCTGGATGAGTCAGGCATCACGATTGATGAACCAATCAATGTCGTCCTGTCCGGCATCTCATTGCGGTCTGCTCTCCGGATCACGTTGACCAACCTGAAACTCGATTACGTCATCCGCAACGAGGTGATGATGATCACCACCCAGGAGCGGGCAGGTGCGTCCTACGCCACTCGCATTTACCCCGTCAGCGATCTCGTGTCGCGTGAAAATGATGAGTCGTGGGACGAACTTGTCGACGCTCTTCACGCAACCGCTGGAACGAAATGGGCCACCGAAAAGAACCCCGGGGGCTCCGTCGCCGTCGTTCGGACGGCGGGTTGCATGGTCGTCAGTCAGACGGACCGTGGTCACGATGAAATCGTGGAACTGTTGAAGAGTCTCCGGGAGGCACAGCAATTCGAAGCGGGAAAATTCGCAACTGGAATAGAGGTTCGGCGCAAAACTGAGAAGGCTGGCCGATAGAGCGAGACGGCAGATGTGCTGGTCGATTTAACCTCACGACTGGCAGAGGCTCACACCGAATCTTAACAACAGGTCAACGAGCTTTGATGGGTTCGTCACAGACGGTAAGCTGAGTGTCTCCACTTTCCGGTCCAGGAAGGACCGCCCTCCCCAATCATTGGAACAAGGGTTCCCACCATGCTGAGTTGGTCAGATTTCGCACACGGTTACTGCGATGGTGTCTCCCGCCGCGACTTCCTGAAGATCGGTACCGCCGGAGTCGCAGGACTCACGCTTCCGAACCTGCTGCAGGCGGAATCGCAGGCCGGCACGGCCGCAACTGGTAAGTCGATTATCAACATCATTCTGAGTGGCGGCCCCACTCATATGGATACATTCGATCTGAAACCGAACGCCCCTAAAGAATACCGCGGCGAATTCCGGCCGATCGCGACGTCATCGCCAGGCTTGGAAATCTGCGAGCTGTTTCCACAACTCGCCAGCATGGGCGAAAACTTCAGCGTGATTCGCTCGATCACGGACTTCAACAACGAGCACAGCAACGCGCAGTCGGATACCGGCTGGAAACTCCGTTCGCTCGATACGATTGGCGGACGACCGAGTATCGGTGCCGTGATGTCGAAGCTGTTCGGTCCGGCTCAAAACACGCCGCGGGGAACGGCGCCCACGTTCATCGACATGAGCGGTGCGACAAGACCCGGTTTCCTCGGACAGGTCCATGCCGGATACCGCCCGGATGGAACCGGCCGGCAGAACCTGACTCTGAACAGCCAGGTCAGCCGCACTCGTCTTTCTGATCGTCAGCAGCTGCTGAGCGGTTTCGATCGTCTGCGTCGCGACATCGACGGCTCAGGCATGATGAACGCTCTGGACAGCTTTGCCGAGCGTGCCGTGGGCATGATCACCTCGGGTGAGATCGCCAGAGCACTCGACCTGAAGAACGAAGACCCGCGCAACCTGGCCCGGTACGGATATCCGACGAATCGTGAAGCGTCGAAGTACATCACGGCACGACGACTGGTTTCCGCCGGTGCCCGCTGCGTGACGTTCTCGATTGGCGGCTGGGATACGCATGGCAACAACTTCAAAGCCATGCGGACGAAGCTGCCGAGTATGGATCAGTCGATGAGTGCACTGATGCAGGACCTGGACGCCTGCGGCCAGTTGGATGACACGATCATCATGATGTCCGGCGAATTCGGTCGTACACCGCGCATCAACGGCGGTGCAGGCCGGGATCACTGGCCGCGAGCCGCGTTCTTCTTCCTCGGCGGCGGCGGATTCCGCCACGGCCAGGCGATCGGTGCGACGAACTCACGTGGCGAAATGCCGCAGGATCGTCCGGTCCATCTGCAGAACGTCTTCTCAACAATCTACAGGCAGCTGGGCATCGATCCCGACGCCATCACGCTGATGGACCCCAATGGCCGACCGCAATACCTGGCCGACCACCGTCAGTCGCTGGCAGAACTCGTCTGAGTGACGCTCGACGACGCACTGAAATGACAAAGGCCTCTGCCGCTGGCAGAGGCCTTTTTTGTTCTACGAATCAGGCCGGACAAGCGACGCGCCGTCCTCGTTCCCACGCTCTGCGTGGGTATGCCCGTCGGACGCTCTGCGTCCCCGGTATGGACGGGACGCGGAGCGTCCTGGGCGGCGGTCCAACGCGGAGCGTTGGAACGAGTGGCACGACTACGACACGACGCTCGGCGCTTTCGTGTGCCAGTCGGTTCCGTGTTCGTACATGCGAGCGGCACGCAACAGTTTCTCTTCTTCGAACGCACCGCCGAGAAGTTGCAGGCCGATGGGCAGGCCCTTGGAGCTGAATCCGGCTGGAATCGAGATGCCAGGAATGCCGGCTAGGTTCGCACTGATCGTGTAGACGTCCGAGAGGTACATCTTCAACGGGTCATTGACCAGCTCGCCAATTCGCACGGCCGGAGTCGGCGACACAGGGCCTGCGATCAGGTCGACCTGTGCGAATGCCGTGTCGAAGTCGTTGCGGATCAGTCGACGCACCTTCAGAGCCTTCAGGTAATACTGATCGCTGTAGCCCTCCGAGAGAGCAAACACACCCAGCATGATCCGCCGCTTGACCTCGGTACCAAATCCCTCGGCCCGGCTCGCGGCGTACATGTCGATCATGTTCTCGAACTGCTCCGCCCGGTGTCCGTAATGCACGCCGTCGTATCGAGCCAGATTGCTGGACGCTTCCGAGCACGCGACCAGGTAATAAGTCGCGACGGCGTACTTCGTATGCGGCAAGGATACCTCAATCACCTCGGCCCCTAGAGAGCGGTAAACGTCAACGGCCTGCTTCACGGCGGATTCGACTTCCGCGTCGAGGCCGTCGCCGAAGAACTCGGGAACGACTCCGATCCGCAGGCCTTCAAGCGGCTGCTCCAGGGAAGCGGTGTATTCCGGGACCGGACAGTCGACGCTGGTCGAGTCACGCGGATCGTGTCCGGCCAGAATTTCGAGCAAGGCCGCCGCTCCGGACACGTCAGTGGCAAACGGTCCAATCTGGTCCAGCGAACTGCCGAAGGCGACCAGACCATATCGCGAAACGCGTCCATAAGTTGGCTTAAGACCCACCACGCCGCAGAACGACGCGGGTTGACGAATGGACCCGCCGGTGTCGCTGCCGACGCCGAGCGGCACAAGCCGAGCCGCGACCGCTGCTGCGGAACCGCCACTGGATCCGCCCGGCGTGTGATCTGTGTTCCAGGGATTCCGAGTTGCCTTCAGCGCCGAATTCTCGCAGGTGGAACCCATGGCGAATTCATCAAGGTTGGCTTTACCGATGATGATCGCGTCGGCTGCCTTGAGTCGCTCGACGACATGAGCGTCATAGGGCGGGACAAAGTTCTCCAGCATCCGGCTGGCACAAGTCGTGGCCGTCCCCTGCGTACACATATTGTCTTTGACCGCGACTGGCAGCCCGGCAAGTCGACCGAGTGGCTCGCCGGATTCACGTTTGCGATCGATCTCCGCCGCCGCTTCGAGGGCGCCGTCGGCGTTGACTGAAATCAGCGAGCCGATGTGTTCATCGCGAGCACTGATGGCGTCGAGGTGAGCGTTCACAACGTCGGTCGCCGAGAGGGATCCGCCGTTCATCGCATCGAGAAGCTGGCCTGCTGTGGCGCCGCTGATGTCCATTTCAATTTCCGTTTGTAGTAACCCGATTTATCGGGTCCTGCCGCATCTCGCCGCGACCGCATAAATGCGGTTACTACGAGCGGTTATGCATTCTCAAGTATCTGCGGGACAAGGAAGAACCGGCCGTCGGACTTGGGAGCGTTCGCGAGCGCGGCTTCACGCGGCAGGCTTTCTCTGGAGACGTCATCTCGCAGCACGTTGGTCACTTCAGCAGCATGTGCCATGGGTTCGACATCAGTGACATCCAGCTCGTTCAGGACCTCGACGTAGTCCAGCACATTCCCGAGTTGCTCGGAGAATTCGGCGATCTCGTCGTCAGACAGTTTGAGCCGCGCCAGCGAGGCGACTTTCCGGACATCTTCAGGAGCAAGCATGTCTGTCTTCCGTAGCAACGTGGATTCGACTGACTCAGCCCCGCAAACGAACAAAGGGCGAAGCCCGCAGGAGCTTCGCCCTTCTGTTGTGATCGTTCAACCGAGCCAGACAGCAGGATTCCTATTCAGTTCTGACCGGGAATTGTGAATGGCGCCCGGACAACCGCTTTCTGGACGCGATTCGAGCGAATGCACTGAGTGCAGACCCGTTGATGCTTTGCGCCAGTCGGCGTTTGAACGCGGATACGCTGCAGGTTCGGGTAGAACTTGCGTTTTGTAATGCCGGTCGTCTTGCGGCCGTTACCGCCCAGGTACTTCGGCTTACCACGCTGAGCCAGCTTGTTGCCGTTACCGGCCTCTTTGCCGCAAACTTCACAAACTCTTGTCATGACTGGGTTTCCTGTAACTGAACTGCCTCGAAACAGGCAGGATGGCTCGCGGAAAGCGAGGCAGTATAGTGGCTTGCGAGGGTGGTTCAACCTCGCTGTCAGGGCGGCAAAACAGCCCCTTGGGCTGATCTGGTCCGAACACCACAGGCAAAGCTCGTTAGACGAGTTCACGCATAGGCTCGATGCCCTGGTCAACCAGATACTGCGGGGTGCCGTTCTGGTCGAAGATACGCGTGTTCGAGGAATCGACTCCGGCGCACTTATAGAGCGTTGCGAAGACTTCCTGGAACTTGACCGGTCGGTCCTGAGCGTATTCGCCCTTGCGGTTCGTCGAACCGATGACCTGTCCGGTCTGCATGCCGCCGCCAGCCATCATCGCGCAGGAAACCCGTGGCCAGTGGTCGCGACTGTTGCGGCTGTTGATTTTCGGAGTCCGTCCGAATTCGCCCCAGACGACAACCGACACGTCTTTGTCCAGACCGCGTTCGTGCAGGTCGGTGACCAGAGCGGACAATCCCTGATCGAGCAGCGGGAATTCTTCGCGGGATCGCGGGAAGTTCATGCCATCGCCGCCGTGCCAGTCCCAGCGACTGTAATTTAGTGAGACGTAGCGGGCTCCGGCTTCGATCAGCCGCCTCGCGATGCAGAAGTTCTCGATCATCTTCGGTGCGCCGTCTCGCTGGAATTTCTCCTGGCTCTTGCCGTAGCGGGCGACGATCGCCGGGTCTTCTTTGGACAGATCAAGAGCGTCGGCCAGCTTTGACGACGTCAGGATACCGAGGGCCTGCTGAGCGTAGACGTCCATGCTCTCCATGACGCCGGTCGTGTCGGCGTTGCGACGGAATCCATCGACGGCCTGCATCAACAGGTTGCGATCTTTCAGGCGTTCCAGCGTGATTCCCTGCAGCACCATGCTTTCGTTGCTGCTGCGAGCCTGTCGACCGACCAGATTAAATGGGCTTTGGGCGACTCCCAGATATCCACCCGTGCCGGTTTCACCCCAGGTCTTGTTTCCGGTGTGGTACATGAGAGCCACGTTGGGCGGCACGGCCTCATTGACCGGGCCCCGCAGATGCGAGATCCATGAACCAGCGGCCGGCCATCCACCGGGTGGTGTGCGATCACGGCGACGACGGCCGGTCATGCACTGGTATCCGTCGTGACCTCCATCCGCGTCGCTGATCGAGCGGACTGGCACAAACTTATCCATCATCTGAGCCATGAGCGGAAAATGCTCGCAGATCTCGATGCCCGGGACGTTTGTCGCGATCGGGCGGAAATCTCCCCGAATCTCGGCCGGCGCTTCGGGTTTCTGGTCCCACAGATCGATGTGTGACGGTCCACCGGGCAGGTAGATGTTGATAATCCCCTTGTGTGTCGGCCCTTGATTCGCAGCCGCTTCAGCACGCAGGACATTCGGCAGGGACAGGCCGCCAAGGGCCATTCCGCCGACTGTCAGAAAACCGCGACGTGAGATTCCGTCACACGACTGGCGGTTGGTTCGGTCACTGCGTCCAAGAATCGTAAGCATCGTCTGTCTCCGGGCTGCGTTGAGAGGCCTGCTGAGTGAATTATCGGCAGCAGGACAGGAGAAAAGCGTATGCAGACCCGAGAAACGTCGTCAACGCAGTTCTCCGGTCTGGCCATTCACCCGGATGAAGAGCGTGCCGGTGCAATCGTCACAACCGCTCAAGTCTGACATCGAGGCGTGACGATTCTGTTCATGGAAACGTCGCGCACCCGTTGCGCGGTCGCGTATGACATTTGGAACACTCACGAGATCGACGGTCGCTCATGGCATCCGGTTCAAAGAACCAGGCAGGCCTTCGAATTGGCTTTCTAACCGCGATCGAGATCGGCGATGGCGGCTTCGTGGGAGGTCTGCTGGTCGCGGATCGGTTCGGCCGACCTCTTGAGTTCCAGTGCACGACGCCGGTCAAACCGAATCGGACGCAGGCACTCCTTTATGGACCGACACTGGTTCCATTTCTTCTGGGCGAGTTGCTGTCAAAGACGCTGATTGATCGGGTCGGCATCAAGCCGGATGTCCTTCTGACCAACCGCGAGGAAATGCTCGAAGTGCGTCGACTGGTGGACCAGATCGTGCTGTTCGCGGTCTCGGGATCGGAGCCATCAGCAGATGCCCGCACCGTGAAAGTTGGAGCGAAACTGTTCCAGACGCATGCGGACTTTCCCGACGATCTGGAAGCCGCGCGTCGCCAGACGTCCGTGGTGTCGGCGGAATCTGATCTGCATGAACCGCTGGAGCGAGTTGGTGAGGCGCTCGGAGAGACATTAGGCACGGCGTCTCAACGGCCTCGTGTCGCGTGAATTCGAAACGGTCTTTTGTCAGGACACAGATTCTGCTCGGACTGATCTGCGTCCATCTGTGAAATCTGTGTCCGAAACCTGGCCCGCGGTGCAACGTGGAGGTGACGTCGTGACCAGTGACGAATCCCCGGCCCCGAGCCCCGCCCCGTTCGCCATCGTCCGCCAACCGTCTGCAGACGAGTTCGCTCTGGAGACGCAAAGCACTGCACTGCTTCCTCAGGTCGACGTGTATGCGTCCGGAGTCAACGTTGCGCTGAGTCGCTGGCAGAAGTTCGATTGCGAACCCGTGCCAGTCTCGATGCGCGCCGGAACCGTTCCCTCGTGGAAACCCAGTTGGCCGAAAGTGCGAACGGTTGGCATCGCCTTCCCGGAAGCCATCCACTTTCAGACGGACGACAAGCCCGCTGACGAGTCGCTCGAGGACATTCCAAAGCCGAAACCGAAATCACTGCGGGGCGATGACGAGGGCGAGTCACGTCGACCGGTGAAGAAGAAGACCCGCATTCAGGCGCCTGCTGATGCCCTGACACTCGAAGACCGCCTGTTTTACATCCTGCAGCCGCCGCTGGAATCGATGCTGGCCGGGCAGGAACTGATCATGCCGTTCGAGCCGTTTCCGCATCAGTATGAGGGCATTGGCTGGCTGTTCTCTCAGAAGTCGGCGTTGCTGGCCGATGAAATGGGCCTGGGCAAAACGATGCAGACCATCACGGCCGTGCGGTTGCTGCTGCGTGGCGGGAAAGTTCGCAGAATTCTGTTCGTCTGCCCGAAGCCGCTCATCCCCAACTGGCAGCGCGAGTTTCGCATGTGGGCCGAGGAACTGCCGATCGTCACGGTCGAGGGCGACACGAATCGGCGGCGGATGATCTGGCAAATGCCCGGCGTGCCCATCCTGATGACGAACTACGAAGTGCTGTCCCGCGATCTGGAAGCCATGCATGAAGAGGACCGACCGAAATTTGACCTGGTCGTCCTCGACGAAGCTCAGCGCATCAAGAACCGTGATTCGAAGACAGCGGAAGTGGTGCGCTCAATCACGCGCAAGCGTAGCTGGGCATTGACGGGCACACCGATCGAGAATCGACCGGAAGAACTCGCGTCGCTGTTCGAGTACATGGAAGTCATACCGCCGCGCGCGACACCAGACTTAAAGCAACTCAGACGCACGGCGAAGGACTACGTCCTGAGGCGGACCAAAGACCTGGTCATGAAAGACCTGCCGCCGCGATTTGACCGGGACGAGTATCTGGAACTCACGCCAGCGCAGCAGTACGCCTACAAGGTCGCTGAGAAAGAGGGCGTCATCCGCCTGAACGATCTGGGCGATGAGGTCAGCGTGCAGCACGTGTTTGAACTCGTGTTACGGCTCAAGCAGATCACCAACTTCGATCCCTTCACCGGCGAGAGCGCGAAGCTGGACCGGTTGGTCGCCGACATGGAAGAAATCTCACAGAGCGGCGGTAAAGCGATTCTGTTCAGCCAGTGGACGAAGGCCATCGACTGGCTGGACGTGCGTCTCAAGCAGTTCGGATCACTGGTCTATCACGGCGGAGTCCCGACGAAAAAACGCGAACCGATTCTGGCCCAGTTCGAAGCCGACCCGAGCAAACACATTCTGCTGATGAGTTACGGCACGGGAGCGGTCGGCCTGAATCTGCAGTTCGCCGGGTACGTGTTCCTGTTCGACCGCTGGTGGAATCCAGCCGTCGAAGACCAGGCAATCAACCGTGCGCATCGCATCGGCCAGAAGACGCAGGTCATCGTGACGAAGTTCATCTCGAAGGACACGATCGAAGAACGCATCGACGCCGTGCTTCGACAGAAACGCGAGATCTTCGAGGCAGTACTGGGTTCCGGAGAACAGGCCGAGGACGTGTCACTCAGCTTGAACGCGTCCGAGATCTTCGGCCTGTTCGATTTGAAAGCCCGCACGGGCAAAGGCTCACGCACGAAGAAAGTCGCCCCGAAAGCGCCCAAACAGGCGGACGCCGCCTGACTTCGGTTCGCTCTCCACCGCTCGGTCGACATCACCGCGAGTCGACCAATCAAATTCTGGCACTCGCGCGTTGATGAAACTCCGGAGCCGTTAACGCGACCTCCGGCAATGCGACGATGTCATGCGTCCCGCGTGCCCACAGAACCTGGCCCGCCATTCCGGTCAGTTCGCCGGACAGGTCCCAGAGGGCGGCGAGACTCTCCGGGTCGTGCCTCTATAAGCCGCCTGTGACGGACAGCGTCGGTCCAGTCGCAGAAGCGTTTGGACCAGAGTTCAAAGCGGGGAAGCAGGCAGTAGATGTGCGGCACTCCGAACGTCTTCTGGAGGAACTCGGCGTGCGCTGGCCACAGGTCGTGCAGGGCAGCCAAGAGGAACGGCGCGACGCACCTCTAATTCCTCTCCCTCTGGGAGAGGTAAGGTGAGGGCTCTTCCAGTGGTCGCTTCGCCACTCGCCGCACTCCTGACGCAACGGGCCCAGCGGCACCGCGGTCATGGGAATGTCACATCGCAATCTCTCTGTACGCACGTTGAACAATGGTGAGTAGGTGTTTGCGTTCGAGTTCGATCTCAAGCATGTGGCGTCGAATATTTTTGAAGATCATCGCAATTCCAGTACAGTTAGGGTCGTCAATGACGACTTATTTATGGAGCGCGGCGATGGAACCATCTGCGGCAACTTTGGCATTGGACGTCACGAATGTCGAACAACGACAGCATCCAGAATCGATCGACATCGATTGGCCAAGTCCTCTTCGACAGCGGACGGGGCTCCCTCAGCTCATGGACGGAATCGACATCTATTTCGATTTCGACTGGGAGAAAGTCAACGGGCATGCGCACGCAAAGATAAGAAACGGCAAAGGGCTCGCGCAACGCGCGCGAAGCGAAGCGAGTGCCGAGACGGCAAAGAACCTGCCTTATTGTTGACTGCCCGTGAAGATGTTATTGCCGAATTTCATGAGTCGGCAACGCATCGAGTGGTCATCGTCAATATCCACAAGATACGCGAAGCTGTATCAGCAACCCATTTCTTCGCGAGTTCGACCGATGTACCGTTGACCGAACTGCCGTCGATCGAGAAAAAGCTGTCGAGTATTGAGAATCTCGTCACAGAGCACCCCCAACTCGGGCCGAGTATTGAACAGATTGCTCGAAACAAAGGAGCGCGACACACGGAGCATCGAGCGTCGATTCAAGATGCGATCAGCATCATCGAGTCTTTGGAGCAAGTCAACGAAACAGATTTCTCCCAGTTGGTGACTTTGTTGAAGTATCGAGCCCAGGACGTGGATGTGCTCGACGGCATCTTGGACGCTTTGCTCGATGCAGAAGCTGTGATCCGCTGGACTGGAAGCAATCCAAGTCGTCGCTCTAAACTGATTGAAAAACTAGAGGCTCCTGGCGCTGTAGTTAAAAGCGTTGGCGATGTGATCGATTTCATTCGCTCACATCAGGCTTTTGAATCAGCAGAAATTGAGCAGATTCTGCATGGGCTACCTAACGACGACGAAGCTGTTCTCGCGTATCTGCGAGACAACATACCACTCGTCAAGCAGTTAGTAGAAAATGAGTATACCGAATCGGATCTGAAGGCTCTACACCACCGGCGAAAGGAACTGGGCGAATTCGAACGGTTGCTTTCGGAAAAGGAGTTCTTTGAATGCAAACGACAAGAGTGGAATGCGCGTGGCGCCGAAGCGGTGTGGCAGAAATTCTTTCAAAAGAACCAGTGGATTTGGGGGTACGGGCTCAGCTATGTGTTCATGACCGCGGTTGATCCCAATCGACTTGAGCAAACGACGACCGGCGCAACCTTTGACCAACCAGGCAAGCGCACGGACGGATTGATGCAAACATCAGGAGAGCTTAGGCGTCGTTCGTAAATAAACTACCTAATTGGCATTGACCTTCTGCATTGAGTTGTTGCAAACTGTTTATATGCCGGATGCAACAATGGTCGATGGAATCCGATCGAAATACCACGCGC
>Ga0114999_10000094_pt1 | contig 118161 bp, 99 predicted proteins | sample ArcticOcean_MG_C_3_FD_89820 | JGI IMG/M metagenome (GOLD analysis project Ga0114999, IMG submission 89820) | Marine microbial communities from western Arctic Ocean - ArcticOcean_MG_CB8_126 | ecosystem: Environmental > Aquatic > Marine > Oceanic | place: Arctic Ocean: Canada Basin | collected...
AACCTGAGACTACGCTACAACCCCCGTGAAGGGACCGACCTCTATGTGGTCTGGAACGAAGGGCTGGTCACCGATCGGTCCTCGTTCAGTCCGGTGCGCCCGTTGAGCGACCGTCGGACCCTTTTAGTGAAGTACTCCCAGACGCTGACCCTGGGGCTGTAGCGGCGGGGTTCGTAGCTAGGGCACCCGATCTCCCTTTGCCGACCGCTCTCCTTCCCAGAGCAGTTCGATCCCACCCTCACTGTCACCCTCGATCATCCTGAGTGTCATCTCAGGCGCTACGTCGAAGAGTTGGCCATTTCGAATAAAGCCGATCATGAGTTCTCCCGATTCGGTCGGAATCAGCTCGACCCGACCCCGGCCCCACCGGCCAACGAGTTGATCGCCCTCCGTATTGATTTCGAGAGGCACGGTGAGCGGACCTCCCGTCGTTGGGTCGTTTCCGACGAGCTGGTATCGTCCGATGAACGCCATCCGCTCCGCGACCGGAAGGGTCCGTGCTACGAAGAGGGGCGCCTCGATCGTGAGCGCCACATATGTGGTCCCCCAGTGCACGCGAGCTTCCACCATCGACGGGCCCACCACGGGGAAGTACCACGCGAGGGCCTCCATGTGGCCCCCCTCTTGTGGCTCGACCGTGAAGCTGAATAGCTGCTGATCCCCGGGCACCGGTGTGTCGTGATAGAGACGCCATTCACGGTTCAGAAACACCGTCCAAGTGTCCGGCTGGGGCTGCATCCACACCGAGTACTTGCCCGCCGGAACAGCGTGTCCGTTCAGCTCGATTTCCTTGTCCACCTCGATTGTCGTGGCCCAGTTGGCCCCGGGGGTCCACATCTCGCCCCAATGGACGACACCCCCGAACAGGTTGTCTCTACCACGAGCGACCGGGCGTCCGAAATCGAACGTAATGCTCGTACCGTTGATGATCTGGTTCACCGTCCCGCGCTCACTCCCCCTCGGCTGTGCCGATGATGCAGCGGGAATGACCAACAGCGTGCAGAAGACGGTTAGGAAGCATGCGAGATTACGTCTGGTGGTCATGAAGAGTCTTCTGCGTTCTGGAAGGCAGCGTCGAATTCTGTCTCCGACGGAGGAAAGTCGATGGCGCGAACGTACCGGCAGGACTCGGCCGCACCGTGCTCTCGGTCCATGCCCGCATCTTCCCACTCTACGGACAATGGACCCTGGTACCCGACTCGATTGAGTGCTCGAATGATCTCTTCGAACGGCACCCGGCCTCGGCCGAGAGAGCGGAAGTCCCAATACCGATCTGCGTCCCCGAACGGCAGATGACCGCCGAACACTCCGGAGGGCATCGGCGTGTCGGACCACCACACGTCCTTCATGTGGCAGTGGTAGATGCGGGACTCGAAACGTTGGATGAACGCCACACAGTCCACCCCCTGGTAGGCGAGGTGGGACGGGTCGTAGTTGAAGCCGAAGGCCTCACGGTATTCCACAGCCTCCAACGCCCTCTCCGCCGTTACGATGTCGAAGGCGATTTCGGTCGGGTGCACCTCCAAGGCGAAGCGAACCCCAACCTCGTCGAACACGTCCAGGATCGGATTCCACAGCTGGGCGAACTCCGCGAAACCGCGTTCGATCACTTCGGCACCGACCGGTGGAAAGGCGTAGAGAAGCGGCCAGATGGGACTGCCCGTGAAGCCGTTCACAACCGTGAGCCCCATGTTGGCCGCGGCACGGGCGGTCGACTTCATCTCTTCGGATGCGCGGGAGCGAACTCCTGCAGGATCGCCGTCGCCCCAAACATGCGGCGGTAGAATGGCCTGATGGCGCTGATCCACGACGTCGGCGACCGCTTGGCCGACGAGATGATTGCTGATGGCCCACACGCCCAGTCCGTGGGACTCCAGGAGATCGCGCTGAGCTTGGCAGTATGCCGGATCCTCAGCACCACGTGTGACGTCGAAGTGGTCCCCCCAACAAGCCAACTCCAGTCCGTCGTACCCCCACTCGGCAGCCTTGCGACAGAGTTCTTCGAGAGACAGATCGGCCCACTGGCCGGTGAAAAGGGTTACCGGTCTTGTCATTCCGTGCCTCTGGTCTGGATGGTCGAGCCGTGGGGAGGAGGCTCGTAGGCTCCCGATACCCAAGCCCCCTTCCGGTCGCTCTCGACCGCCGCCTCGATGAAATGGACGCCCCGGGCTCCGTCCTGGACTGTAGGGAAGTCGTCGTCGAACGGTTTCGACTCTGCCTCACCCTCGGCGGCCCGTAGAGTGCGCGCGACGTTTCGGTAGAGATTCGCGAATGCCTCGATGAATCCCTCGGGATGCCCTCCCGGTAACCTTGTGTGGGCCTGAGCCCGTTCGGACAGATCCGACCCGCCCACGTGGAGCACGGTCTCGGTTCCTGACGCCGCCAGAAGCCTGAGGCGGTCCGGAGACTCCTGGTCCCAGTCCATCCCGCCCTCTGATCCGTAGATCCGTAGCCGAAGATGATTCCGCTCCCCGACCGCGATCTGCGACGCGAAAAGCAGCCCTCTCGCTCCGCCCTCGAATCGAAGGAGCAGCGTGGCGTCGTCCTCGAGTGTGCGACCCGAGACCACCGTGCCCATGTCGGCGAAGAGGCTCTCGAGTTCGAGCCCGGTCACGTAGCGAGCCAGGTTGTGAGCGTGACAGCCGATGTCCCCCAGAGCCGAGGAGATTCCCGCCCGAGACGGATCGGCCCTCCACTCGGCCTGCTTCTGACCCTCAGCCTCCAATAGGGTCGCAAGCCAGCCCTGAGAGTATTCGACCACCACCTTCCGGACGGTCCCCAAGTCCCCGGAGCGCACCCGCTCGCGCGCTTCCTTTACCATCGGGTATCCCGTGTAGTTGTGGGTCACCGCAAAAACCCGCCCGGTCTCGGAAGCCATTCGACAGAGCGTCTCCGCATCTTCGAGCGAGGTGGTGAGTGGCTTGTCACAGATCACGTGGAAGCCGTGTTCGAGGAACAGCCGGGCGACCGGAAAGTGAAGGCTGTTCGGTGTGACCACCGACACCACTTGGATGCGCTGATCCGCCGGAAGCGCAGCCTCGGCACGAGCCATCTCCTCATAGGACGCATACGTCCGTCCCGCATCCAGCCCGAGTTCCACCCCGGTCACGCTCGAGCGTTCGGCGTCCGACGAGAATGCCCCGGCCACGAGAACGAACTGTCCGTCGAGGGCGGCCGCCATCCGATGGACCGGCCCAATGAAGGCACCTGGACCACCACCGACCATTCCATACCGTACCGCCGTCATGGATGGCAGCCCCTGAAGAGATGAGGGACTATCGAACGCTGGCTGTCCCTCGAAGGATCACGGCTTACCCGAAGATGGCGGCGCTCGGATCCGGCGACCCGAACGCCGAGTGGCATATCGCGAATCATCCCCGGATGCCCTCGACCACGTAGCCACCCGCGCGCCGATCCTGCAAATAGAGGGCGCCGAAGATCAGGGTCAGCACGCCACACAGCGGTACCACGTATCGGAACGAAATCCGCCCCCCATAGTTGTCCGCGGGCCCGAGAATCGCCTGGGCCTGCCCAACCAACTCGGGCGACCCGTCTGAAGCGATCACAGCCCGCAGCGCGTTCGCCGTCGCCGGTTCCGGAAGGGCTCCCGCGCTCCCAAACTGGGACAGCACGCCCTGCGCAGCCTCGGCCGCGGCTCGGGCGTCTGCACTACCTGCCCTTAGGGCCACAGCACTCGATTCCAGAAGGGCCACAGTTGCTTGAACGGGAATCTGATCGTGCGCGTATCCGTCAGCGATCCTACCCATCGTGGGCGCCGCCACGAGGCCTACGGTGGCCATTCCTACGGTCCCCATGAGCCCCAATCCAAGCGCTCCACTTCTTGGCACACGCTCCGAAACCACGCCCAGCATGGTCGGCCAGAAGTAGCAGACGCCCACCGCGAACACGGTGGCGGACGCAAAGGTCGCCCACCCCGGCCCACCCCGGCTGAGACCCAACAGCCCCACCCCCGATACCACCGCGGAGGCCAGAAGCACGCCGGTGGGTGAGAGTTGCTCGACCACGGTTCCGGCCCGGTAACGCAGGACGGCCATGAGGCCGTTGATCCACACCAGGATGAGGATTCCGGCCATTCCACCGGCCTCGAGCACCGCCGGCACCCAACGGTTCGGTCCAAGCTCCACGGAAGCCGTCATGGCCATGGCGAACAGCATCACCCACATGAGCGGCGTCGAGAACGCGGCCTTGAATGTCTCGCCCACGCCGACCCCAGCTTGCACACCCTCCGTTGCGGGGAAGGGCTGGGTCAGCAGTAGCCATCCATAGGCGAGCGTAGGAATCAGGATCAGGCCCAACTTGAGTTGCCATGCGCCGATGCCGACGGCGTCCAAGCCGAAGCTGGCCAACCCGCCAAGTACCACGCCGCCGGGAAACCAGACGTGAAACTGGTTGAGCTTCACGGTCTTGTTCTCAGGGTAGAGGCTCGCCACGAGCGGGTTGCAGGCCGCCTCGACCAGCCCGTTGGCCATGGCGATCACCAGCGCTCCGCCAAAGAGCATCCAGAAGCCGCCACCGACCATCATGATCAGGGTGCCGGCCAAGTGCCCCAGAAAGGAGAGCCTCAGCAGAAAGCGCATGCCGAGCGTGTCGCACAACGGAGCGAACACCAACTGCGACACGGCGAATCCCCACAGCGCAGCCCCGCCGATCCAGCCGACCTCCTGATTGGTGAGCACGAACTCGCGCTTTAACGCGAGCATAATCGCGCCTACCGTGGCGAAGGCCACCGAGGTGGCGATGAGGGCCACACAGCTGCCGAGAAAGAGGCGCCTTTCGTCGAGTGCAGTGGCCCCCGAGGTGGCCGGAGCGGAATCGGTCATGGTCAGGCCAGCCTAAGGTGCTCGAGTACCTCACGCGGCGGGGGATCCCACTGCGCCAGCGGTACGTTGCCGATGTATTGGAGATCCTGCATCCCTTCCTCAGTGGTCCAGAAAGCTCCGGCGGTCAGGTCGCGGACACGAGCGAAGAAACGTGCGCCGGCCTCGAATCCGGGCCCGGCACTCGGTAGGTGAGCGATCTCCGCACAGATTTCATCCCGCTGAGCCGAACTCATCTCGCGGAAACGTGCGCCCTGTTCGAACCGACGCCTCGCCTCGGAGTCCAACCACACTAGGCCGCCACGGATGAGGACCTGATCCTTTCGCATGCCGTCGTAGGGGGCGCTGACCCACTCGTCGATATAGTGATGGGCCCCCAGTGCGCTCGCCGAGGGCGAGCGCGCATCAGCAGGGATAATGACGTCGCAGAGCACGGCCAGTGAACTCAGTTCGTCCTCTGTGAGAACCCGCTCCCAGGGGATCTCCGGAGCCAGCAGGTCCGGATCGGCTGCCGTGCCGGCGGCTAAGACCGTGCGAGCTGGAGCCGCCTGCTCGGTCTCGGCGGCACAGGACGCCAGACCCGGTGTGGCCGCTGCCACCGCCATGACCTTCAGAGCCATTCGGCGGTCCATGGACGTCGAGGCAGGTCGATCCTCGGACGCCTGCGCCGGCCCATCTCCGGACGGCAACACGGGGAGGTGCTTTTCGCTCATCCGATGCTCCCACGCTGGAGTTCGTCTACCAGGTAATCCACCGCTCGCCAGGCGATCGCCATGATGCTCAGCGTGGGGTTCTTGTCGGCGTTGGACACGAAGCAGCCCCCGTCGGTGACGAACAGGTTGTCCACCTCCCACGACTGGCAAAACGAGTTGAGCACCGACCTCGAGGGGTCGGCGCCCATCATGACTCCTCCCACCTCGTGGATGATCTGTCCCGGATTCTGGATGGCGTCGGCCCCGTCGTCATGGATCGTGCTCAGAACCCGTCCGCCCATGGAGTCGATGATCTCGGCGAAGGTGTGCTGCATGTGCCGGGCCTGGTTGAGCTCGTGGTCCGACCATTTCCAGTTGAAACGCAGAACCGGAATGCCCCACTGGTCCACGGTGTCTGGGTCGATCTCGCAATAACAGTCGTCGTTGGGGATCATCTCGCCCCGCCCGTCGAATCCCATGAACGACCCGTAGTACCGGCGGCAGTCGTCCTTGAAGGTCTGCCCGTAGGACCCCTCGGTAAAGCGCTCCAGTCGGTTGAAAGAGCCGCCACTCGGCATGCGCCGGCCACCACCGAACTCGATGTGATAGCCGCGGGCAAAATCCAGGCGTCCGCGGTCCTGCTCACCGTACAGCCACCAGGGCATATAGAGGTGCATCGCGGACGCGCCGTCCGTGTTGTGCGGAGGCATATTCTCCATCGCCGGAATCTGCCCCGAAACCCCAGCCCCCACCGTGTCCATGAGGTACTTCCCGACCAGCCCGCTTCCGTTCGCGAGCCCGTCTGGGAACTGGTTGCTCTTGGAGTTCAGTAGGATCCGGGCCGACGAACAGGCGCTGGCGGCCAGGATCACAACCCGCGCGCTTACGTGCTCGTCGAGTCGAGTCTGCTTGTCGATGTAGTGGACACCCGTGGCCTTGCCCTGGGCATCCACCGTTACTTCACGGACCATCGCCCCGGTGACGACATCGACGTTGCCCGTGGCGACGGCCGGCGGAATCACGACCGTCGTGGACTGAAAATTGGCCTTGATCGAACACCCTCGACCGCAGGGAGTCGCCCAGAAACAGGCCGCTCGCGAGCGCATGGACTCCGCCAGCACTCGCTGAGCCAACGGGTTGTCGGGGTGAATGATCCCCGGCAGGGTCTCGTGATTCTGTACCTCGGAGAGGATCGCCAAGTGGGCTGGGATCACCGGAATGCCGAGATCGGCGCAGGCCTGCTGCGTGTACAACTCGTGAGCTCGGGGAGCCGGCGCAGGCTGTAGAACGCCCGGCGACGAACTCGGCGTGTTTTCGAGCCCTTCGTTGGACCCGTAGACGCCGATGAGCCTCTCGGTCTTGTCGTAGTAGGGAGCCACGTCGTCGTACGACATCGGCCAGTCGAAGCCCAACCCGTCACGGGAGTACGGCTTGAAATCGTACTCGCCCATGCGAAGTGAGATGCGGCCCCAATGGTTGGTTCGGCCGCCCAGCATACGGGCTCGCCACCACCGGAAGTCGGTGCCTTCGGCACTCGTGTACGGCTCGCCCGGAACCTCCCACCCACCATCCACCGTGGCATCGTAGAATCCGAACGGTTTCTCCGGCGTGCCAGCCCCTCGAAGCGGCGCGTCCTTGGGGAGGTCGAACATCGGGGTCTCGGTGACCGGATCATAGTCCCGCCCCGCTTCGAGCAGCAGAACCTTCACGCCCGCCACGGCCAACAGGTACGCACACATGCCACCAGCGGCACCCGACCCCACGATGATGACGTCGTACTGTTGGGCTTGGCTCACGGGAGTCGTCGGATCTTGATGTTGCGGAAGGACGCCCGATCCCCGTGATCCTGCAGTCCGATGTGCCCCGTCGAGGCCCGCCCGTACTCGGGCCACTCGTTGAACTTGCTGGCGGCCACACGCGCCTCCCAGTCAGGGCTTCCAAACTCGTAGCTCACGATGCGTACACCGTTCATCCAGTGCTCCACGCGATCACCGCTCACAACGATGCGGACGAAGTTCCACTCGCCGGCGAAGCGGGCCAATCCGCGGGGCGCCGGGTGCAGCCCATAGTTCGCCCCAGCCGAGGTCAGCGCCGATTCCCCGTCCGCGTGGTTCTCATCGTCGAGGGCCTGCATCTCGGGCGCCCCCATATAGATCTGCTCGGGGCCCTCCGCCGCGCGGTAGAAGATGCCGCTGTTTCCGCCCCAGTTGACCTTCCATTCGAGCGTGAGGTCAAAGTTCTCGAACTGCTCGGTGGTGATGATGTCGCGTCCCGGCCCGGTCCGCGTGAGTTCGTCGTCGATCACTTCCCAACCCTCGGGCATGGCGTCCATCATGTAGCCCCGCCAACCGGCTGTCGTCTGGCCGTCGAAGAGGAGCTCCCATCCGGCTTCTCGCTCGCCGTCGGTGAGCGTGTTGATCGGGGGGGCCAGCGGCGGGACCTCCTGCGCCACGGCCGAGTCCATCGCAAAGACCGTCCCGGCCACTACCAGGGCGACGACCGGGAATACGCGCATCACATCGAGCGCCCTGGTCACATCGACCACCCGGATCGGTATTCTCGCGTCAGATACTGATTGGCCGCTTCGTCATTCGTGATCCTCATGTTCGCTCCGTCGTATTCGATTCTCCGCCCTTGGCCCGCCCGAAGAGCGACGATGCCGAGGAGCATCACCTCTGTCAGCCGGGCGGCGTAGTCGAACGGTGACGTAGCCGTGGTCTGTCCCTTGCAAGCCATCGCCCAGTTCATCTCGTGGCTCTCTTCGACGCGGGTATAGGTCTGTGCCACCTCGGCGGCGGCCTCTTGCAGACCCTCCGGGTAGAGGACCGGATTTCGACCGTAGGTCTCGTGCATGAGGATTCCCCTATCCCCGACGTAAATGACGCCCCCTTCTCTCTTCAACTCGACCTCTGCGGGGAGTTGCTCCGGGCGCTGCGGCATCAGGCCGCCGTCGTACCAGTGCATGTCGACGGGGGGGCGCGCACCTCGGCTCGGGAACTCGTAATGAACCTTCATGGCCACGGGATAGCTCACCGGAGCCTCTCGGGGGCCGCCCCAAGGTGTCGACGTGGTTTCCACGGAAGTGGGGTATCCGAGGTCGAGCGCCCAGAACGGGTGGTCTACGAGGTGTGCCCCCATATCACCCAATGCCCCCACGCCGAAGGCGGTCCAACCCCGCCAGTGGAACGGGTGATAGATGGGGTGATAAGCCACGTCCTCTGCGATGGGACCCACGAAGTTCTTCCAGTCGACGGTCAGCGGCTGGGCGTAGCCGCCATCCAACGCCGATGCGATGCGTCGGTTCGTCGAGCTAGGCCACCAATCTCTCTTGTCCGGCATCTCCTCTGGAGTGACCGGCAACGGGAGGCCCTGGGGCCAAATCGGGCGGTTCGTCCAGATATGGACTTCGCGCACAGGTCCGATCACATCGGCTTCAATCCACTCGTTGATCAGGCGGGCATCGTCTTCGGAATGTCCCTGGTTGCCCATCTGGGTGACCACACCCGACTCCCGTGCGACCCGGGCCAAGAGCCGCGCTTCGGCCACCGTAGAAGTCAGAGGCTTCTGTACGTAGACATGTTTCCCCAACTCCATCGCAGCTTTCGCGATCACGGTATGTGTATGGTCGGGCGTGGCGATGAGGACCGCGTCGATGTCTTTCTGCTTATCGAGCATCTCCCGGAAGTCGCTGTAGTGCGTCGCCTTCTGGTACTGTTCCTGCCATCGAACGCCCTTGGGCCGAGCGTTCCCGTCACTGTCGGTGGTGCGTTCGGCGACCTTGCCGGTCACGTAGTCGAAGTCGATGTCGCAAACGGCGACAATGTTCTCCGACCCGAGCTCCTGGGCGTTCTCTCCGCCCATCCCACCCGCCCCGACGATCGCAACATTAAGAGTGTCGCTGGGAGCCTGATATCCAGCACCCCCCAACACGTGTCTTGGGACGATCATACCGCCCAAAGCGAGCCTGGAGGCGTCTCCCACGAAGTCGCGGCGAGTCAGTGAGTTTTTGGGCACGGAGCATTCCTTCTCGTGACCAGTGGCCGAAATCTACTCCCGGGCAAGAGTCGGCCCGGGCTCGTAGCGACAACATACACGAGTTGAGCATGGCGGACATGGAGGGGGGGGAGGAGACCGTGTTCGTGTTGTCCGCAGTGATCACCGGGGTGGGCGTGGCGACAAGCCTCCGAATCGCACCCCAAGCGCAGTCGGGGTAGTATAGTCCCTACCGATTCTCGAAGAGGATCAGCAGATCGACCATCTCGTCGATTCCGCTTATGTCCAGATCCCCGTCGTTGTCGCGATCGTGGAGAACCGTACACGATGGCGAAAGGCCTCCCGTTACAATCCGTTCCGGAACATCCGCCGGGTGGAACATCCGGTGGGTGGAGAGTACCCCTGCTCGGACGTATAACATTACACGGTTGGAGACGGTATGAGCGCCAGTGCCGATTTACACTCCGAATCCCTGGTGCTGGATGCCCACACGGACACGCTCCAACGCCTGGTGATGGACGGGATAGACCTCGGGGTGCGATCCACGGGCGACCCGTTGATCGAGCGTGCAGACCTGCCGCGTTACCTGGAGGGTGGGGTCGACGCCCAGATCTTCGCGGCGTGGGTGGACGGCATCTATGTGCCCCACCACGCGGCGCGGCGGGCGCTCCAGCAGATCGACGCTTTTCACGGTGTCCTCGAGACGCACCCCGACCGTGTCGGGATGGCCCGGACCGGTCAGGACGTCCGCACTCTAGCCGCTGAGGGTCGCTTCGCGATGCTGCTCTCCATTGAGGGCGGCGATGCCATCCAAGGCGACTTGGGAATCCTACGGACCTTTCATCGACTCGGTGCCTGCTCGATGACGCTCTGTCACTCACGGACGACGGACTGGGTCGACTCCTCGACGGACGAGCCTCGATGGAACGGGCTGAACAACTTCGGGCGCCAAGTAATCCTCGAGATGAACCGCCTGCGCATCGTCGTGGACGTATCTCATACCTCCGACCAGGCCGTCCAAGACGTGCTTGATGTCTCCGCACAACCTGTAATCGCGAGTCACTCCTGTTGCCGCGAACTGTGCGACCACGCGCGCAATCTTCCTGACGAGCTCATCCGCGGCATTGCCGCGAAGGGCGGCGTCGTGGGCATCAATTTCTACTCAGCCTTCGTGGACCAGGGGTGCCTCGACACGTATCGCGCCAAGCACGATGACGCGTTGACCGCCATGAACAAACCCGTTGAGGTATCACCGGGGGATCTGGACCGCGTAGCCCGAGAGCGTCTCTACGGCCACTCGGTCGACGACGTTCCTCGCCCGCCGTTTGGCAGCCTACTCGACCAGATCGATCGAATGGTGGAGGTAGCGGGAATCGACCACGTAGGCCTGGGGACGGACCTCGACGTGCCGCACCTCTCCACCCCGGAGGGGTTCGACGACGTCACCCATTTTCCCTTGATCACAGAGGGGCTATTGGCCAGAGGGTATCCAGCCGAAGATGTGAAGAAGATCCTCGGAACGAACTTTCTTCGAGTCCTCGATGAAGTGGCGGAGGTGTAGAGACGTCCTTGAAACGCTCTACGTGGTCCATCTTTCTCTTCTGGGCACCCCTGGCCGCGGCGTGGGTCATGATGGCATCCGAGGGGCCCTTCGTGGCCGCTGTCATTGCACGATTAGGCGACGCGAAATTCAACTTGGCTGCTTACGGGGTGGCGTACGCCTTTGCGATCCTCATCGAGTCCCCCGTCATCATGCTCATGAGCGCCTCCACGGCTCTCGCGGAGGATTCGGCGACCTACCGCAAGCTCAGACACTTCATGCACGGCCTGACCGCTCTCTCCACGGCCTTGTTGTTGTTCGTGCTGATTCCGCCCGTTTACGACTGGGTGATGGATACGGTGATCGGCCTGCCCAAAGAAGTGGCGGACCTGACCTACGGGGCACTGTGGATCTTCTTGCCGTGGGCGTCGGCGATCGGGTATCGACGGTTCTTGCAGGGCCTACTGATCCGGTCGGGACGCACGCGGCTTGTAGCTCTGGGTACCGTGGTTCGGCTTTCGACGATGGCGGCGACCGCGCTGATTCTTTACTGGTCGTTCGACTTGCCGGGTACTTGGGTCGGAGCGGCAGCACTTACCGCGGGCGTCTGCATGGAGGCCGTAGCAGCACGCCTGATGGCGGCCGCGACCATCCGCGAACTCCTCGCCATTGACGGCTCCGAGTCCGGCGCCGGCGAAACGTTGGGGTACGGGGCGATCGCGCGCTTCTACTATCCCCTTGCCCTGACGTCTCTCATCGGACTCACGGTCCAGCCGCTATTGACGTTCTTCATGGGCCGCTCGTTGGCGCCGATCGAGTCGCTTGCGGTCTTCCCTGTCGTACACGCCCTCTCGTTTCTTTTCCGTTCTCTAGGTCTGAGCTTCCAAGAGGCGGCCCTCGCACTCATGGGCAAGCGGCATGAGCACGTACGCGAACTGGCCCGGTTCGCCCTCGCCCTGGGATTCGTTTCCTCGGCAGCCCTGGGCCTCTTGGCGTTCACGCCTCTGGCCTCAGTCTGGTTCGGCACCGTTTCCGGTCTGACGCCGGATCTGATCACGTACGCACTGGTCCCGGCGCGAATACTGGTGCCGCTGCCCGCTTTGTCGGTCGTTCTCTCGCTCCAGAGGGCTGTGCTCATGCAAGGCCGGAGAACGCACCCGATTACGGTGGCCACGTCGATAGAAGTCGCCGGAATCGCCGTCCTGTTCGTAGTCTTCGGGTGGGGACTCAACTTCGTTGGGGTAACGGCCGCCTTCATCGGATTTCTTGGAGGGCGGCTGGCCGGAGTGCTATACCTGGCGCGGAGTTCGATGGCCGTAATTCGAGCGTCGAGACGCGAGTTGTCCGAGGCGTAGTCCACCCCGGTTGCCCCTGAATCGACACGGCTCCATGGTAGGTGTATGAAACAGACCGGACGCTTGGGTTTTCGCATCGTTACGGAGCTCCCGAGACCGACTCCCGAAGTAGTGGAGCGGTTCCGAGGTGTGCCGAGCTCCAACGCCGCAGACGCGATGGGCCGATTCCACTTCATGGACCCGGGCATCGTTAGCCGCTCCGGTGTCCCCGCCTGTGGGGTCGCCGTGACGGTGAACTGTCGGCCCGGCGACAACCTGATGGTCCACAAGGCCCTGGAGATCGCCAAGGCCGGCGATGTGGTCGTAATAACGACCAACGGAAACACGACGAGCGCCGTATTCGGCGAACTGATGTGCAACTCGGCGGTAGCAGCTCGACTAGGAGGCATCGTAGTGGACGGCGCCATTCGGGACGTATCAGAACTCACTGCTCTGTCGTTCCCCGCCTTCAGCCGCTCCGTAAATCCGGGTGGATGTGACAAGGACGGCCCAGGCGAAATCAACGTTCCCATCGCCTGCGGAAGTACGGTTGTCATGCCTGGGGACATCGTGCTGGGCGACGAAGATGGCGTCACGGTGGTTCCGCGAGATGTCGCGGAGGAGGTTGCTGATCTCGTGGGGGCTCTCCAGGCCCGAGAAGCCGCACGGATCGAGGCCATAGCCGGTGGGGAGATCTTCAAGGCCCAGATCGACGAGAGCCTCCGGGCGAAGGGGATCCTAGAGTGACCCCCGCTCCTCCTCTGCTTCTCATGACGCCCGGACCGAGCCGCGTTCCGGATCGGGTGTTGGCGGCCGGAGCTCAGCCGGTCATGCACCACCGTACTCCCGAGTTCTCAAAGCAATTGGGAGCGGTGGTCGAGATGATGCGCCCCCTGTTCGGCACGTCCGGAGACGTTCTCCCTGTGCACACTACGGGCAGGGGGGCGATGGAGGCGACCATCTGCAATCTGTTCTCGCCGGGCGACGAGCTGATCGCTTGTTGCAACGGCAAATTTGGCAACATGTGGTCGGGGTTCGCCGAGTCCCACGGCTTGACTGTCCACCGCGTTTGCAAGGACTGGAGCCAGGGCCTGGACCTAGATGAAATCGACGCGGCTATCACTGAGTCACCGACGGCCAAGGCCGTACTGGTAGTCCACTCTGATACTTCCACAGGGGTGCTCAACGACGTAAAGGCGGTGGCGGCGCTGGCCCGTGACAACGGTAGGCTCTGCCTCGTCGATTCCATCAGCGGCGTAGGCGGAGTGGAGTTCCGCTTCGACGAATGGGGGGTGGATGTGGCCGTGACCGGAAGTCAGAAGTGTTTGATGTCGAGTCCCGGCCTTGCCTTCGTGGCCCTGGGGGCGAAAGCCTGGGCGGCGACGGAATCGGGATCACTTCCCTCGAACTATTGGAACTTCCAAGCGATCCGGGAGACTTTGACAGGGCCCTTCCCGGAAACCCCCGGGACCACGCCTGTCCATCTCGTTCTTCAGCTCCGTGAAGCCCTCGAGATGATCCACGAAGAAGGGCTACCCATCGTTTACGAGCGGCATTCGGCGATGGCTCGAATGGCGGCTGAGCATGCGAAGCGACTCGGGCTGGGGCTCCAATGTCCGGACCTTCCCCGGCACTCGCCCACACTGACCGCGATTGAAGCGCCGCAGACCGTGACGGCTGACTCCATCCGCGACCGCCTGCGCGACCAGGGAATTCTGGTTGCCGTCGGACTGGGGCCGTTCGAAGGTCGCAGCGTCCGTATCGGCCATATGGGGGACATTCGGCCAGCCGATGTCGAACGCACACTGGCGGCGTTGTCCGGCGCGTTGGATACACGCTAGAGGACTGCCATATGGCCGGAAAGACGATCAGCGAAAAAATCCTCTCGGCGAAGTCCGGCACGTCAACCTCGTCGGGAGACGTTGTCATCTGTGAAGCCGATCGTCTCCTCGGTACGGACGCCGCTACCCCTATGGCGATCGACTATTTTCGGCAGATGGGCGAGCCGGCGGTTGCCAACCCCGAGCGGGTTCTCGTCGCCCTAGATCACTACGCGCCCCCGACAACAACGGCCACGAAAGAGTTTCACGACCAGGTCCGCGGCTTCGGTAGTACGCACGGTCTGTGTGTCTGTGACGTTGGAGACGGGATCAGTCATCAGTTGGCTGCCGAGCGCGGTTGGGCGCGACCTGGGGACCTGATTGTCGGGGCCGACAGTCACACGGTCACTCTCGGTGCGCTTGGTGCGTTCGCTACCGGCATCGGTTCGTCGGACTTGGCAGCGGCCCTGGCCTGCGGCCAGGTGTGGCTGCGGGTACCCGAAACCGTTCGCGTGTCGCTAGAGGGCACTCTCAGCCTGGGTGTGACCGCCAAGGACATTGGACTAGCGCTCCTGGCCGAGGTGAGCGGAGTGGAATCATCAGGATATGTCGCCCTCGAGTTCGGTGGTGGTGGTGTTGCTCGGCTGGATATGGACGAGCGTTTTGTGGTGAGCAACCTGGTCGTGGAGATGGGCGCCAAGGCGGGGATTTTCCTAGTAGACCAGACCACGGAACGATATCTCAGTGATCGCTCCCCCCACGATTGGCAGGCGGTGGAGCCCGACACCGACGCCCGGTATGTCCGGAACATCCTGATCGACGTGGACACACTATCGCCTCGTGTGGCACTCCCTCACGACCCCACCAACGTGGTCGAGATCTCCGAGGCTCAGGGGCAGCCAATCGATACGGCCTTCTTCGGAACGTGTAGCGGTGGTCGTGCCGGTGACTTCCGTCGCGCGCTGAACGTTCTCGAGCTTTCCGGGGGGCCGGCCGCCGGAGTCCGCCTCATAGTCACACCGGCTTCGAGGATAGTCCACACGGAACTCGTCGCCGACGGGACCATGGACGCTCTTCGTGATCTGGGTGCCGAGATCACCGTACCGGGCTGCGGGCCATGTTGCGGCACCTCGGCTCCCATACCCGGCCCCGGCGCCATGGTCGTCTCTACGGCGAACCGCAACTATCAGGGACGTATGGGTGATGCGAGCGCGTCGATCTACCTGGCCTCGCCCGAGACGTGCGCAGCAAGCGCAGCGACCGGCTGCATTACGGACCCTCGAACTGTGCTGGATGCCTAGATGGAATTCCGGACCGAGGGCTCCGTCCACCGTCTAGGAGATGATATCAACACAGACCACATCATCTCATCTTCTCGGAAGAAGGAAACGCTCGATCCGCACCGGTTGAAAGAATTCTTGTTCGAGGTTTCCAAACCTGGATTCGCTGCCGCCGTGAACGAAGGCGACGTGGTGGTAGCGGGTGCGAACTTCGGGTGCGGGTCGGCAATGGAGGTGGCGGTCACTACCCTCATCGCCTCGGGGATCCACGTCATCCTGGCCCGTAGCTTCGCTCGCACATACTACAGGAACGCGCTGAACAACGGGCTGATCCCGCTGGAATGCGACGTATCCGACACCCGCGACGGAGACCGTATCGAGGTCGTAGTGTCCGGAGTAGACGTGCGGGTCACCAACCTGACCCGCAGGACGTGTATCCCCACCAAGGCACTCCCACCAACGGCACGAGAGCTGCTGGACGTGGGCGGAATCGTGCCGCTGATTCGGGGCCGTGGGGCACTCTGTCCTTCCTGACCCGGTCACGCCCGGCCATCAAGCTGCTTTCTCCAACCCTTCCCAGAGTCCCATGAGAGCAGCCCGCGACCAAGCGCAACATCGGGCCGGGCGCAACCACTCGTAAGCACGAGGGGGCGACGGGTGTACCTAAGGGGGGTCGATTCATATCTTACGCGGTCGGGACCGTGCCCTGATCATCCGGATGGAAGACCGGTTGGCTTGGACGGACAGACCGACACCCGAACTTCAGACGGCCCCCGCGAAGCTGGGGGCTTTGCTTTCATAGACGTCACATCTCGGATGGCTCGATATGTCAAAACCGCCCCTCCCGTTGATCGTAAAGTGGCGCGACCAGGCTCAGGAAGGTCGTTTCTACACCGACATCGCCAAGGAACACCCAGACTACACCGCAAGCCAGATCAGGCACTACTGCCTAGGGCATTCCGGTGCCAAGGCCCCCGGTCCGCTTCAACGCCGCCCACGGTGGCCCGACAATCCCTGGCTACAGGGCGAGAGATCTCCGCACGCGCTACTCAAGAAGGAAGACGTGGTGAGCGTGCTCGACGATTGGGACGAAGACAAGGGATACTGGAGTCATGCCGCCGTCCATTGGGCGAAGCTGCTGGACGTCTCCCCTAGTACGATCCTGGCGGTGCGACGTGGCGATACGTGGAGGCATCTCAAGCATCCGAACGCGGGCCGGAAAAAGAACTAGTTCGCCTCGGGGTCAGGTCTTACGACGGACCTCAATAATACGGCGTTTGGCTTGATCTTCGGAGGCGATGACTTCGTAGAAGTCTTCAACATATCCGAGCTCTTGGGCCTGCACATCTCGGATTCAGCGCTGGTTACCGCATCGTATCAGGCGTCCAGGACCTGTCTATTCTCGTAGCCGGCGACTTGGAGGGCCTGAGTCTGACCCTCGTTGTGCTGCTTAGGTAACGCGGGCCTAGGCCGATCCGTTGACGCGCTCTGCGATGAGGGCGATCTCACGAACCGCCACGGAGAGTCCGGACACCGACATGCCCTCCTCTGCGCGAATCTCTTCCATCAACTCCTGAAAACGTCCGAGCTCGCCTGAACCGGGGTCCAAGGCGCCGCTACCGGACCCCGCCGTGACCAATCGACGGGTCAGCGAGAAATGCGCCCGGCTCAGGTCGGCTGCCAAGGCCTGCGCCGCCCTCTGTTCCCACCGGTCCTCAGATGCCGATCCGAAGATCGCTTGGCGCAGCCACGGGATATGAAATCGCTCCGAAACCTTGTAGTAGGCCCCGCCAGCGGCCAACGGCTCCGTTCCGGTCTCCCTCGCCACGCGAAGGATCTCGAGGAGCTGATCGAGGAACCGAAGCGTAATGAGGCTGCGTGCAAAAGACGGTTCGGCACCGTGCTGCTCGATTTCCGCTACGCGGCGCTCGAAGACGATCTTATCCTCTCCAGCGACGAAGGCACCGAAGTCCGCTCGTAGACTCTCGAGGTTCCCCTTCTTCTCATCGATGAGGGCGGCCGTATCAGCGTCGCTCTCTACATTGGCGAGAATCCAGCGAGTGGTACGCTCCAGCACCCGGGAGAGTCCGAGCAACCAACGGTATGCGACCTGTGAGGAGAGCGCTCCACCGGTCCCGCTCACCCTCCGAACGAGCTCTTGGTGGCCGGCCAACCGAGCCGCAATGAGCCAGGCCCGTGTGACCTCGGCGGCTTCGTGATTCGTATCACGCGAGACGCGATTCACGAACGTAGCGCCCATCAGGTCCACCAAATCGTTGGTCAGCTGACAGGCGACGATCTCGCGTCTGAGCCGGTGTAGTTCGAGGCCCTGTTTACCGGCAGCTTTGAGGGCGTCGTCGGGAAAATATCCCAGCACGTAGTCCTCGGTGGCAGGGTCGTCGGGAAGTCGGCTTTTCAGCAGACCGCCCATGACCTCCATCTTGGCGTACGACAGCAGCACGCAGAGTTCTGGACGCGTTAGTGAGCGCCCCTGCTCTTCGAGTCGGTCGTAGAGGACTTCCCACGTCGGAAGGTGCTCGGCGGCGCGGTCGAGGCCGCCGGTCTTTTCCAGAGCCGACATCAAGTCCCTAAAGTCATCTAGGCCATCTTTCGCCCGATGCTCATCTAGGGAGATCGCGAGACTTTGACTCTCGTTGTCGGCAAGCACCAACTGGGCCACCGCGTCCGTCAGATCCTCGAGTAGGTGATTCCGCTCTTCCTCACCCATAGCTCCTGAACGAACCGGATGCCGCAGGAGGATCTTGAGATTCACCTCTCGGTCCGAGAGGTCTACGCCCCCTGAATTGTCCAGGGCGTCCGTGTTCAGCATCCCGCCGCGCAACGCGAAGTCGATCCGTGCCGCCTGCGTGAATCCGAGGTTTCCGCCTTCTCCCACCACCTGGCACCGGAGCTGATCGGAGTCGATGCGCACGGCGTCGTTGGAGGGATCGCCAGCATCGGCGTTGGACTCGAAGGGCGCCTTGACGTACGTACCGATTCCGCCGTTCCAGAGCAGCTCTACGGGAGCCTGCAGGACCACACGAATCAACGATTCCCCGTCGAGAGTCTCCACGTCCTCCGAGACTCCAAGGGCCTCGCGCGCCTCAGGCGTGAGGTCCGCCTCCTTCGCACCGCGAGGAATGATCATAGCACCGGGGCTCAGTAACTCTCGGTCGTACTCCTCCCAACTCGAGGGCCCTTGGGCGAAGAGGCGCTCCCGCTCCTTGAACGAGATAACCGGATCCGGGTCTGGATCAATGAACACGTGCCTGTGGTCGAACGCCGCAATAAGTCGAATCTGCTTCGAGAGCAACATTCCATTGCCGAACACATCACCACTCATGTCACCGATACCAACTACGGTGAACGGCTCCGCCTGGATGTCCTTGCCCTGTTCACGGAAGTGTCGCTTGACGCACTCCCAGGCTCCACCTGCGGTGATACCCACCACCTTGTGGTCGTACCCTTGCGACCCGCCGGACGCGAAAGCGTCTCCCAGCCAATAGTCGTACTCTCCGGCAACACTGTTTGCGACGTCCGAGTACTTGGCGGTCCCTTTGTCCGCAGCTACGACGAGATATGGGTCCGGGGCATCCCAGCAAACCACGTTCTCGGGCGGCACCGTGTCCCCTTCGTGGTCCAAATTGTCCGTGATGTCGAGCAATCCGCGCATGAGGGTCTTGTATTGCTCTCTCGCCTCATCTGCCATCTCGTCTCGGTCGGCGATTTTCCGGAGGGTTATGAACCCCCCCTTAGATCCAGCCGGAACGATGACCGCGTTCTTGACCATCTGTGTGTTGACCAGTCCGAGGATCTCCGTGCGGAAGTCGTCGGGCCTGTCGCTGTAGCGAATACCACCGCGGGCGACACCGGCGCCGCGAAGGTGAACCCCTTCCATGCGGGAAGACCGCACCCACACTTCGTATAGCAATCTCGTACGCGCCACATCGCGGAGCTCCCGAGCCGACACCTTCAGGGAGATGTACGGTACACCGCCGGACCGGCGGGTCGGCGATCCGCCGCCGTTCCGGAAGTAGTTCGTCCGGAGCGTCGCGTCGAGGAGCGCCACTATCCGGCGAAGCGCACGGTCGTCGGCAAGCAGAGTGACCGAAGTCATCAGTTGGGTCAGAAGATCGCTCAGGTCTGCCACCAGCGCCTTGCGCTGCGACTGATCGTCAGACCCTGACGGGTCAAACATCGCCTTGAAGATGTCAAAGAACACCCGAGCAATGTTCGGATAGCTCACGAGTGCTGTGGGTAGCGACAGCCGGCTGGGAACCGCACCCAATTGGAACGCGTAGGCGACGTAGGTCCTCAGCACATCGACCTCTCTCCAAGACAGGTCAGCTAGGAGCACTAGCGCGTTGAGCGTGTCATTCGTCGCATCGCCGAAACGCACCGCCAAGATGGCCTCGGCGAGCCGGGTGTCATGGTCGTCGACTTCGAGGGGCCTACCCTCCGAATCTTGCACAGAGAAAGAATAGATGATCGCATCGGGCGTTCCGCGGCCTTTAATTTCATAAGGCACTACGGCAATGACCCTCAGACCAGCGTTCTCTAGAATCGGCATGAAGTCCGAGAGGATGAGTCTCTCGCCGCACAAGTAGAGCTTCAGCTCGGTGGTGGCTCCCTCTTCTTCCAGTGCGTCGCCCCCAGCCAACGAGATCGAGACCATCCGATCGTCGGAGAGCATGCTCTCCAAGTGGAGGATGTCTTGGACGGCCACGGATGGCTCCGTAGCCGCTCTGTACTCCGGGCTGAAGCTTTCTCCATACCGCTGCGCGAGACGTCGGGCTTCGTCGTGAGGCCGCACATCTTCGAGCCCGTCCCTTATCCGGTCCGTCCAGGATCGGATCAATTCGCCGATCAGACTTTCGAGGTCCCGGCTGTTGAGTCCCTCTCTCTGCTCGCCCGGCGCAGCCAAGTAGAAGTGGAGCCTCGCCTGATCCCCTTCGCCCAAGGTCAAATGGTAGTTCAGAACGTCGGCCTGGAGATGCCGCACTAGAGCCTCTTCGATGGAGCGCCTGACTTCACCCGAAAAGCGATCCTTGGAAATGATCACCATGACCGAGAATCCACGGCCGAAGGGATCCTCTCTAAGGGTGACACGAACCTCGTCGGTGTGGTACGAGGTCAAAACCAGTTGGACGTCGGCGCCGATCTGCTCGACCGAGGAGACGAACAACTCCTCCTTCGGGAGAGAGCTGAAGATCGTCTTGATCTCCTTGTAGTCGTGTGATCCCTCAGCCGCGCTGGCGCCGTCGAGAATCATCTCAAGCTTGCGCCGCAGGATAGGAATCTTCTCGGCTTCCTCCGAATAGGCTTTCGAAGTGAACAGGCCGATAAAGCGGTGTTCGCCCAAGACCCGGCCATCGGGCGCGAGCTTCTTTACTCCGATGTAGTCCATCCGAGCCAACCGATGCACGGTGGACAGCGCGTTGGTCTTGCTGATAATCAGGTTCGGCCCCCCCTCGACCAGCTCTCTGATCCCCAGCCGCAGGTCACTTAGGAGTACCGGCTCCGCATAGGTCGATTCCGCCTCGTTTCGCAATACCCCGAGGCCCGAACCAGGCTGGACCACGATGGCCTTGCCGCCCTCGTGTTCGGCCAGGTCATAGCCCCTATATCCGAGGAACACGAAGCCACCGTCGCGGAGCCACCGGAGAAACGCCTGAATCTCCCCAAGCTCCTCCTCCAGAGCGGCGAGCCTCCCCATGTTTTCGGCGAGCTCGGCCACCACATCGTTCACCGCTTTGATCATGAGGTGGAAATCGTCGGTGGCGCGGACCACGTCCTGCAGGCGACGGCTTGCCTCGTTGAGGAGATGGTCCTGGGCTGCCGGATCGGTCACCCGAGCGACTTCACAGTGGACCAGAGATTCCTTGGTCTCCCCTTCCTTCGACGGCCGTACCTCGGTGATCTGTCCATCGTCTCCTCGTTCGACGTGGATGACGGGATAGATCAAGTGCTCGATGGAGAGGTCCTGCGTATGCAGGAATTCCCGGAGCGAGTCCACGATGAACGGACGCTCGGAAATATTGGTGCGTAATACGGTTACCGGCGCAAACCACCCCTCGTTGTCGACATCGGGGTTAAAAACTTCTACGTCAACTCGATCGGGGCGCCCGCGCTGGAGGAATCGCCACGCCCCGAGCACCATCCGTGCGAGGGCGTCGGAGCTACGTTCGTGGAGAAACTCACGGGTCGCCTTGGAGAGGAAGATCTCAGCGAAGGCAATAACGACCTTGGCCTCTTCGGGAGAGACCTGCCGCTCGAGTTGTCGGCAAACAGCGTCGACGGTCGAAGCGTCCTGCCGGAGTCGGCGGACCGTCGCTTCAGAGGTGTCGCTCATGGGTATGTCAGGCTGGGCCTGTGCGCGATGGCGTCGCGACGATCGAGGGTCGGGGAGAACAGTCCTCGCGATTGATCGTCAAAGATAGAAACGGTCCGTGGTCCCTTCAAGCACCTTGTTGACGCCCGTCGAGAACGGATGGCGCCCATCCAGCCCTGGCCCTCGCCCACCGGCCGCGTCTAGCTTTGGTGCGCTCGCCCCACACGCTGACCATCCTAGGCGACTGATGCGCTTCATACACGCCGCAGACATACACCTCGACACCTCGTTTTCGAGCCGCTCGGACACCGTGCGTTCACGGCTTCGAGACGCTTCGCGCGTCGCCTTAGAACGCATGGTGGACCTCGCCCTTGTGGAGCGGGTCGACGCTGTCCTGCTTGCCGGAGATCTCTTTGACGACGGCCGGCTTTCCTTCCAGACGGAGCGCTTTCTCCTGGAGCAGTTGCACCGCCTTGAGCAGGTGGAGATCCCAGTCGTCTATGCGACGGGCAATCATGACCCGGGCCTCAAGGGCGCCCGGGGTGGCGGAGGGGGAAGCGGGCGGGCCGGTCTGCCCTGGCCTGAGAATGTAACGGTGGCCGGATCCTCGGAACCGGTACGCCTCACCATCGAGAACAGTGCTGGCGAAGCTGTCGGCATCGTGACAGCCGCAGGGCACGAGACCGCGGCCGAGACCGCCGACCTGTCCAAGAACTTCCCAACCCCCGAGGGACGCCTGCCCGAGGTCGCCGTTCTCCACACTCAAGTCATGGGCCCCCTAGGAGCGTCTGAACACGCCCTCTACGCGCCGTCCGACCTCGAGGAATTGAGGGGCGCTGGCTACGACTACTGGGCGTTGGGACACGTCCACAAGCGTTCGTGCCTGTGTGAGCACCCCGGCATCCACTACCCGGGAAACACCCAGGGGCGAACCCACGGAGAACGAGGGGCCAAGGGATGCCTCTTGGTCACCCTCTCTTCCGGGGCACCAGCCGAGGTGGAGTTCAAAGAATTGGCTCCGATTCGTTGGGAGGACCTCGAGGTTCACAACCCGACCGACGCCGCCACGCTCGACGGCTTGGTCCGCACCGTCGCCGCTAGATGGGACGAAGTAGCGGGCGGCGTAGGCGTGACCGGGTGGATCGCGCGCATCAGTATCTCCGGGGCGACGCCTCTCTGGAGAGAACTTGGACGTGAAGACGATCAGGAGCACCTTCGGGACGAACTAGCGCATCGACTGGGGCTGCTGCATGTGACTCTCAGGATCGGAGGCGTCCATCCCGAGATCGAGGTCGGTGAACACACCGAAAGAGAGGACGTACTGGGGCAGGCCCTACGGCTGGTAGCGGCCCTTCGAGCCGGCGATGCGGCGCTTCCCGCACTCCCGATCGAACAGCTGATCGGACTCGACAACCAAGACCGCCTCGCCGAGTACGTCAGGGGGCTTCTGCACGAGGGAGAGGAAGAGATCCTGTCTCGAATGCTCAAGACCGTCGTGGACCAACGATGAGGATCGAGCGAGTGCAGGCAGCCGCCTTCGGCGGATTGGAAGCGTTCGACTCGGGAGAGGAGCCGCTCGGCGAACTCGTCGTGGTCTCCGGACGTAACGAATCGGGCAAGACCACATTTTTTCACATGCTGGGCGCGATCCTCTACGGAATCTATCCCACTTCTCTTGACCAGCATCCCTACGCGCCATGGAGTGGAACAGAGCTAAATGTCGAAGCCGACCTGCGCGTCGATGGGAACGAGGTGTGGAACGTACGGAGGCGTCTGCGGGCCGCCCCGGCAGGCCTGCTGACCCGTGGCGACGATGAGTTGGCCCTGCGCAACGAGACGTTGCCCTGTGCGACCCATGTTCCCCGCACGGTCTTTCACCAGGTCTTCGCTTTCACGCTCGCTGAGATGGCCACACTCGAGTCGGAGGCATGGTCTAAACTTCAGGATCGACTGATCGGAGCGATGGGCGCTCGCGATCTCGTCACCGCCCGATCTGCGGCGGAAGCGCTGGAGGGCGAAGCGGGGGCCCTCTGGCGCCCTGATCGTCGGGGCAAGCAGGAGGTTCGAGCTCTGCGAGAGAAGGTCCAAGATGCGAAAGCACGGCGACGTCAGGCATCGGATACTGATCGGCTCTTGCGTGACTCGGTAGGCGAACTCGAGCGAGCTCGGGACGAACTTAGGAGCGCTAAGCTGCTGCGCGAGCAGCAACGCCTGTTGATTGAACGGACGACGACCTTACTTCCCGCCAAGAAGCTGCTGGATCAAGTAGTCCAGCTGGAACAAGATGTGGGCTCGAAGGAGGACCTCGAGGGAATACCCGCTGATCCTGTGGCGGCTCACGGTCGCCTCGCAGCCGACGTGGAAAAGCTCGAGGGGCGTCTCGCACGAGTCTTGGAGAATAGCAAAGCACCGAAAGAACTAATCGCCGCGTTCGGGGCGCACGACAGTCAGGTGCTCGACGCCCGAGCCGCCATCGAGCACCTGGGGGCGGAGGTGGCGGGATCGAAGACAGCTCACAACAGGCTGGGAGCGTTAAGCCGTGAGGCTCAGGACCGAAGGCGTCACGTCGAAGTCTCCGTAAACGAGATCTTCACGCGCTCACTCTCAGAGGACGAGGAGGGCGTACTACGCCGTATCGTACCGAGCCAACTCCGAGATCGGGTCCGATCCTCAGCTCGAGTCAGAGATCGACAAAAAGAAGAGGAGATACGTTCGTCACTACGGCGGGAGACTCCAGCCGCCTCTCTTCAGACGCTTGTTCTCGGAAGCGTGATGGGCATAACCGCCGGGCTGCTTTGGGCTTCGAGCCTTGAGGCTTCTTGGCTGAGCACCGTCATAGGAACCCTCGCGCTCGCCTCCGCCGCAGCAATCACACGCTGGTGGACTATGAAAGAGGCCTCCGCCCGAAGCGGGCAGGAAGGCTCCAGCCAGGGTCGGGACCCGAGCGCATCCACTCCTCGCACGGAGAGCTCTGAGGCGGAGACATCGATTCACGACAAGTTGCTCGACGTTTTTGGGGACCTGCCGATGCGAGAGGAGGTCCTCCAAGAAGTAGGGCCCGAGCTCGCCGCCACGATCACCCGGCTCCAAGAGCTTCTACAAGACATCGATGCGCGAATCGCTGAGGCCGACGATCTCACGGTGGCCTTGAAAAAGGCCCGTGAACAGATCGCATCAGTTGGGGCCGAGCTAGGGATAGACCTCCCATCCGAAGACTCGGCAGCCGTCCATGTGTTGCAGTCCACGCTGCGTGAGTCTCAGCGAGTGGAGGAATCCTCCGTTTCTGCAGCTCGTGAACTGGAGGTTCTCGAGCGCTCCCGGATAGAAATCCGACAAGAATTAGACGAGCGGACCCGAGACCTCAACGTGCTGGAGGACGCCGCGCGCCGGTTGGGACAAGGCGACGTGAGCAAAGGGTTGGAGAACGCGGCCCGGAGGCAGAGCGCTCAGCGGAAGGCCGAGCAGATTCGAGAGGACCTGCGCCGCTCCCATCCGGATTTGGAGGACCTCACCAAGAGGCTCGACCAACTCGAGAGCACCGAAGGCGGGCCGATGGGCGACGACGAACTGGCAGTCGCCAGGATCGCCGTTGATGAACAGTCGAACCACATCGAGGAACTCACCGGAAGCGTGAAGGAACTGGAGCACCGATGTGCTAGGGCTAGCGAACAAGCGACGGCAGACCAGGTCGACGGAGAAATCGAAGCACTCGACGCGGATCTCGACCATTTAGAGTCGGAGCATGACCGTAAGCTCTTGCTGGCCCATGTAATTCGTGAGGCAGACCACCGCTTTCGAGACGAACACCAGCCTGATGTTGTTCGGAGGGCCGCGGGGTATCTAAAGACAATTACGAGCGCTCGATACGATCGGATAAACGTTGGAGAAGGCGGCAGTTTCCACGTACGCGGCGCCGGTTCCGATGCGCTGGTTGAGGCCTCGCGGCTATCGACGGGTGCCAGAGAGCAGCTCTACTTGTCGATCCGCCTTGCGGTCATGAATCACCTGGACGAAGGGAGAGAACGGCTGCCTCTCTGTGTTGATGAAGCCTTCGTCAACTGGGACACGGAGCGTCGCAACAAAGGATTCGAACTCCTGCGCCAGCTCTCGAAGACTCGGCAGGTGTTCGTAATGACATGTCACGGCCCATGGGCGGACGAACTGGTCGATCTTGGTGCTCGAAGAATCGAGCTGAAGTGAAGCCGGTGCCCCCCAAAGAATACGCCCTACCACTCCATGTCGAACGGCATGGGACCGATGGAAGCCCCATCGTGCTTCTGCACGGGTTTGGTGGGAGCTCCTTCTCATGGCGCTATTGGATCCCGGCTCTAGCAGCGAACCACCAAGTCTGGGCGGTGGACTTGAAGGCGCATGGCTCGGCCCCGGCCCCCGAAGACGATCGCTACACTCCGCACGATCATGCCGAGTTGATCTGCCGCCTGATCATCCAGCAGGACTTTCGCAACGTGACACTGTTCGGTCACTCAATGGGTGGCGGTATCGCGCTGCTGGTCGCTCTTCGACTACTTGAACAGGGACGCCTCGAGCGGCTGGTCCTAGTTGCGAGCGCCGCCTATGCGCAGCGGCTACCCCCATTCGTGAAGATGGCGTGCCAGGGACGGCTGGCGGCCGTGTTCTTCACCCTCGTGCCCAAGAGAGTGCTCATTCGGTGGATCCTACGGACCATCGTCTACGATCCGTCAGCCATCAGCGGTGCACAAGTCGAAGCCTACGCCGAGCCACTCAGAAGCGCTGCTCATCGACGCGGCCTCATCAAGACGGCACGCGACATCATTCCACCCGACCTCGAACAGTTATCTGCGCGTTTCGTGGAGATCGACGTTCCTACTCTGCTCATGTGGGGGCGCCACGATCGCGTGGTTCCACTTTCTGTCGGGGAGAGGCTCTTGGAGGAGCTTCCGAACGCTACGCTCGAGGTGATGGAAGAGTGCGGTCACTTGCCGCCGGAGGAAGTGCCGAAGGACTCACTGAAGATCGTTGAGAGCTTCCTCAGGGGAGACGTCTCATCCACTCCGTCACAAGAGTGAGGAGCGTTCTGCTACCAGCGCGTACCGTGCCCATGACGGATCCGGAGATCTTCGACTCCCCTCCCGATCTAGCACCGTGGGCTACTTCGATCTCGACGATTCGGAACGCGTGGCGGACAGCCCGGATTTGCATCTGTAGCGTCCAGCCCCACGTACGTTCGGTGCAGGGCGAACGGAAGCAACATGGCAAGCACACCGGCCGTGACAAACAGCGTTATGTAGGCCAGGGCTTGGGGCATTCGGCTCGCCAAGTATGTAGTCGGATGGAGAGGCACCGTTCGCCCCAGTGTACCCCAAACCCAACTGTACGTCACGCGGTTTCGGCAGGGGAGCGACGAGGGACACCGCGTCGTGCATGTGGGAGGGTATCGACCTCAATCGGTCGGGGCAGCCTCCGTCTCCTCGATCTCAGCCGTCCAGCTAAACTCTACCGAATCCTTCAGGCTCTGGGCCGTAGGGCACTTGTCCACGTGCCTAGCCAGCGCCTTGTCCACCATTTCACGAGTTCCCTCGGGAATCTGGATCGTGTAGCTGACGTGAATGCCGGTCAGGACCGGCATCCGGTCCCGTATCTCGTTGATTCCCTCAGCGTGCGAGCGGATGTGATCGCTCGGCAGCCTAACCCCGCGCACCTCCAGTGCGCCGATGAGAGTCCCGAGTAGTCAGCCAGCGGCGGCGGCCACAATGTAGTCGACGGGCAGGGGAAGGTTGGGTTCCGTATCCAATCCATAGTGGGACTTCACCGGACCGTGCACCCCGAAGTCGACCTGGGTGCCGTCCTCGAGCAGCGCGCGTCGGTGCACACCCGAGAGCCTCCCCACTTGGCATCTTGCCACATAAAACGGCTCGCTCATTCCTCAACCTCCCCCTCGTGTTCCGTTGCCGCTACTTCGAAGCCCGGGCAACTCAGCACGGGTAGTGGCGGGTATTTTCGAAATCGCGCATCCTCTTTCGAGCGCTCACATAGATGAAAGATAGACCCTCGCTTGCTCTCGACCAGCTGCACGAAGGTACACCGGGCGCAAAGTCCTACGTTCGGACTCAAGTTCGAATTCCCAAGAGTGCCGCCTGCCGCTCAGGCCGCATGCCTCTGTGAGAAAACAAACTCGCCGTGCCACACAAGGTGCATTGATCCGAAACCGTTATCTGGCTCCTCGGGATACCGAGCGCCAACGCTTGCCGGACCAATACGGCCCTTAGGTCTACGGGGGTCGGCCGCGGCGGGGTCTCTAGCCCGAGTGCGTCGAACACCTCGGGGCCGACCTCGTAGCACCCCCCGCAAATGGCGGGACCCAAATGCATCTCGAGACCAGAAGCTACTGCGCCGTGTTCTTCGTGAACCCGGATTCCCTGCTCGAGAATGCGCCCTGCAATTCCCCGCCACCCCGCATGCAACAGCGCCACAATCCGGCGCTCGGGTTCCACCATGTAGACCGGCACGCAGTCGGCCACCGTCACCGAGAGCAAGACGCCAGCGTGAGACGTGAAATGTCCGTCTGCGGGTTCGCTCTCGATGTGCACGCCGGAAAACGCCTCCCCATGCACAGCCACTCTTGTTTCGTGCACCTGCTGGGCGTGTGCTATCCCCCCGAAGCCTGTCGCGCCGAGTAGGGACCGCCACCGTTCCTTCGCACCTAGAGGAGGCGTCTCGCCGAAGAGTCTGAGGTCGAACGGCTCGTCCGCTGAGCCACCATGCGTGATGCCAGCCAGCAACCAAGGGAAGCGGGCGAGCCACCCATCGATCGGATGAAACGGGACGTTGGAGTCTTGGAGCATCTCGGGATACTTCAGACCGCCCCAGGGATTATCAAGGACGCCCTATCGCGCGCCCGTCACGCGTAACCCAGCCACCATGGTCCGAGGCAACCCCGGACGTAAGCCGGCAGGCCGCCTCCCCACGCTGTAGCGCTGGTCCGACAGGTTCTGGATTCCGATGAATAATGTTCCGAGCCTTGGCAGATGCATTTCACCCGCGACGTTGAAAATCAGGTACGAGTCTGTGCCCTCTCCGTCCGGAATGCCGCCGCGCCCTGCACGCGTACGCATCGCACCCGAGCCGACAGTGGAGAGCGTCACACTCCAGCCCGGACGATCCAGCCCGAGGCTAGCGCTCAACTGATGCTGTGGTAAATAGGGAAGTCGATCGCCTACCTCCACGTTCCCCCAGGGGTCATACTCGGACTCGAACGCGGACCGAAATTCCGCGCGGGTAAGCGTGTAGGCGATGCGGAGCGGCACTCGGGTGTTCCAGTCGCGCGACCATGCGACGTCGTAGTCCACTGAAGCCTCGACACCCATCACCGCCGCCTCACCGCCGTTGAACGCCTCCCCAGTCCCATCCTCGGCCGTAGCCAGCGTGGCCCGTCCGAGGATGTTCCTGTAGTCGCTGAAAAAGACGCTCGCTTCCGCAGCCATCCCAGCGGCGCGCCATCTGCTCCCGAGCTCAAAATTGGCGCTGCTCTCGGGACGCGTCGATTCATCGGCGCCGGGTCCCTGGGGGCCAAATCCTCTGTGCACGCCTCCGAACAGGTTGAGTGCACCGGCCGCTCGATAGGAGAACCCAACTCCTGGGATCCAGGCATCCACCCGGTTCTCTCGGACGCGAGTCGGGACCGTACGAGCCGGATCGTCTCCAGCGTAGTCGGTTCGGGTGAAGTCGATGTGCTCGAACCGAACCCCGGGCGACAGCACGAGCCGGCCAAGATCGACCTCATCCTGAATGAAGAAGGCGGCCGCGTCGGCCGAGCTTACCCTATTGGCCTGGCTTCCCGGGTCACCGGCGTTCGTGAGGGTCATGCCTTCGCTCAGCATCTGGTAGGCGTCTTCCCACTGGAAGCGGTCTTCCTGGTCGCGATGGAAGCGGACTCCCATCTCCACCGAGTGGCCGTCTCGATCGATGCCCACCGTCGACTGCACACCCTGCGCGTAGTAGTCCCGGTTGTTGGCTCGGACCCTCAGCGCGTCCGGATCACTCCCGCCGCCGCGCAGAACAGCAAGAGCGGATGCATATTGGTCGGGAGCATCCAGCACACTGCTGATGCCCTCGCCCAGTACGCTTTGCAGCTTGTACCAATTCCGCGCGAAATCATTCCGGTAGACGGTCGTCGTAATGTCCACCGACCCGCGAACCCAAAAGTGACGCAGTTGGACCTGTGAGTGCTCTGCCGTCATCAGGTCCGACGCCGAAGCAGGGTACCGGTGGAGAGGATTCACGGCGAAGTCGGCATCCGTGAGTCCGAGATAGGTTGCCGAAGACTCTTCGTCGGTATATCCGACTTTCAGCTCCAACTCCTGATACCACAGCCCACTTCGATCCGAATTGATCCGCAGCTTGCCCATCAGATCCCTTACGTCGAACCCGGTAGGAGCGCCGCTGGTGAGCATTTTAAAGCCGTCTGTCTCGAGGGAGTAGGCCTCCATGAGCCAACCGAAGCGTGCACTCGAACTCCCGACACGCGCATGCCCCCTCAGTGTGCCGCTCTCACCACCGGCGGCTTCCGCAAACCAAGACATCCGATCAGGAATCGACGACGAGACCATATTGACCGCACCCCCGATCGTACGAGGACCATACCGGACCTGGCTGGACCCCTTCCGCACCTCAACCGCTTCCATACGACCGGCCACCGGGAAATAGTAGGCGGACGGAGCGGTATAGGGAGCAGGCGCGATGAGCACGCCGTCCTCCATCAGGGTGATCTTGGAACTCCGGTCCACGCCGGTGCCCCTTAGGCCGATATTTGGGCGGAGACCGAACCCGTCTTCGTCCTGGACATTCACACCCGGCACCAGGCGAAGGAAGTCGTGGACATTATCGAAAATAAATGCGGGAGAAGCGAGGTCCGCCGCCACCAACACGTGAGCCGAGCCCGGAATTTCATCCATGCCGAGCGGGTCACCGATCATCCGTGTGCGTTTCAACAGAACTGTGATCGGGTCGATGCGGATGGGTCCCTCGACCATCTCGGCGCTCACGCGTGTCTCTTGACCATCGACCGCTGTGACCGTCTTGGTCAGCGTCACGTACCCTAAGCGCTCAAATCGCAGCGAAATGGTGCCGAGAGGGACGCCATCGAACGCGTAACGGCCGGCGTCGTCGGAGAGTGTGCGGAGTGCCCCCCCCATCACCTCGACCGTGGTACCCGCAAGCACGGCGCCGTCATCTGCGGCCTGAACAACCCCGTGGATCCGGCCAGTGCGTTCCTGCGCATTCAGTGATGTCGCAAGCAGCAGGGCTACGGTAGCAAGAGATATGGTACGTCGAACAGAGAAGCGCATGGGCGTGGTCACCTGGGTATCTATGTAGAAAGCCGAAGCGGGCGCGGGTCACGCCCATTGCGGCCTTAACTGAGAACGATTCTCAATTTCAAGAAGGAGAATGTACCCCGCCAATCCTTAAGTCAACTAGAAGACGGAAGCCGCATGAGGCCTCGCCGGGAATCAAAATTCCACTAGGTTAGCTGTTCCATTCCGAGGTCGGCGAGAACGATTTTTGGTCGTTCCGCCCGAAGCTGAGAGAGATGGACGAAAAGCCCTTCGACAGTCAGAACGCCGGGTATGCTCAGGCGCTCTATGAGGAGTTCTCCCGCAACCCCGACGCGGTGCCGGAGGAGTGGCGGCGTTTCTTTGCATTGGGCCCGGAGGCAGCCCGGGACGCCGGACTCATAGTGCCCGAGAGCTTGGCGACCAACGGCGGCGGCGCGCCGGTTAAAGCCCCTTTGCTCGTGCCCTCCCCGAGTACCGACCTTGCGGAAGAGCTCGACGCGGTGCAGGGCGAAGCAGATACGATGCGGCTGCTGCTCCCCGTGGTGGCGCGCGCCACTTCGTTCGTTCAGGCCTACCGGGACCACGGGCATCATCTGTCGCAAATCGATCCCCTTGGATCAGAGCCTCGGGGCCACCCACAGCTCGACCCGTCGTTCTTCGGAACCAGCATGGAGGAGCTCGAGGAGCTTCCCGCATCTCTGGTGATGGAAGGGGTGGGCGATGAATCGCTCGCCAGTGCGTTACAACGGCTTCAGGCGGCCTACTGTGGCACCATTGGCTACGAGTTCGAACACCTCGAGGACCCCACCGTTGTGCGATGGCTCTGGGATCAGGTGGAATCCGGCGTACACGCGCAACCGATGGAGGCGGGCGACCAGGTTCGTCTTCTGCAGCGGCTCACCGAAGTCGAAGGGCTGGAGCAGTTCGTACACAAGGCCTATCTGGGCCAAAAGCGCTTCTCCCTCGAGGGGACCGACATGATGGTCCCAGTGATGGATCTTGCCCTCACCGAGGCGGCTCGGGTCGGTGGAGAACGGGTCGTCCTGGGGATGGCCCACCGCGGCCGTCTCAACGTGCTCGCGCACTTCGTCGGGGTCGGCTACGAAGAGATCATCCGCGAGTTCGAGGGCGTTGAGGCAAAGGGAGCCTTTACGGTAGAGGGCACAGGTGATGTGAAATACCATCACGGTGCGGAAGGAGAGCGAAGTCTGCCCGACGGCACCACAGTCCGCATCACCCTCGCGCCGAATCCGAGTCACCTCGAATTCGTGAACCCGGTCGTGCAGGGGATGACCAGGGCGCTTCAGCGGCGAGGCGATCGCCAGGACACGACCTTGGACACGGCCGCGGTCGTCCCGATACTGATCCACGGGGATGCCGCGTTTGCCGGTGAGGGCGTCGTGGCCGAAACGCTCAACCTCGGAAGGCTCAAGGGGTACACGACCGGCGGCACTGTCCATCTCATCGTCAACAACCAGATCGGCTTCACGACGCTCCCGATCGACGACCGTTCGACCCGCTACTCGAGCGATCTGGCCAAGGGCTTCAGCTTCCCGATTATTCATGTGAACGCGGACGACGCGGAAGCCTGTATGACCGCAGTCCGGCTCGGCATGGCCTACCGCGCTGAATACCACGATGACGTTGTCATCGACCTAGTTGGGTATCGCCGATACGGCCACAACGAAGGGGACGAGCCGGGCTACACGCAGCCGCTACAAGCCAAGAGGATCAAGGACCACCCGACCGCTCGATCGATCTATGCAGCCAAGCTGGCCCAAGCGGATGTGCTTGGTACCGCCGACATCAATGCGATGGCTGCTCGGGTGTCGCAGTACCTGCGTGACGCGCAGGACCAGGTGCAGAGTGAAGGGCGCTCGACGCGAGACTCTATTGAGGACGCTGACCTCGCAGCACCCGGCGGCGCGATCCCGTCCGTATCCTTGGACGTCCTCGCGGAGGTGAACGAAGCTACCAGGGCTACGCCCGAAGGATTCTCGGTACATCCTAAGCTCGATCGTCAACTCGCTAAGCGCGATGAAGGCTTTGGACCCGACTTCTCCCTGGACTGGGGGCATGCCGAGGCCTTGGCTTTCGGCTCACTGCTTTCGGAGGGAATCCCGGTTCGACTCACGGGCCAGGACTCCCAGCGTGGCACCTTCAGCCACCGGCACTTGGTTCTCCATGACTCAGAGACCGGCCAAGAGCACACCCCGCTCGGCGAGTACGGAGAGGCCCGGTTCTCGGTCTACAATTCACCGTTATCCGAGATGGCCGTACTCGGCTTCGAATACGGTTACAGCGTGGCATCGGCGCGGGAGTTGGTCCTTTGGGAGGCCCAGTTCGGTGACTTCGCGAACGCCGCCCAAGTGTCGGTTGACCAGTTTGTTTCTTCCGGGTGGGAGAAATGGGGTCAGGTAGCCTCACTGGCCTTGCTGCTGCCCCACGGATACGAAGGGCAGGGTCCCGAGCATTCCAGCGCCCGCCTAGAGCGTTTCCTCCAGCTGTGCGCTGAGGACAACATGCGAGTGGTGTCCCCGACGACCCCCGGTCAGTACTACCACCTACTCAGGCGGCAGGCCCACGTGCGGCCGGAGCGCCCCCTGGTGGTCATGACGCCGAAGAGTCTGCTTCGGCATCCCCAGGCGACCTCCACAATTTCGGAATTAGCGGACGGATCCTTCCAGCCCGTGTTGGACGACCCAGCCGTGAGCGAAGCCGAGTCCGTCACGCGCCTTCTGCTCTGCTCCGGAAAGCTCTACTACGAACTGGCGGGAAGCGAACTGCGATCCAATCGGACCGACGTGGCCGTGGTACGGATCGAGGAACTCTATCCCTTTCCAGGACCAGAGGTCAGCACGATACTGACCCGCTACCCGTCGGTGCGAGAGGTAGCCTGGGCTCAAGAGGAGCCGCGGAACATGGGGGCCCTCTCGTACATCGGGCCACGCCTGAGAGCTGTCGTACCACGCAACGTGAAGCTCAGCCACATCGCTCGGCCCGAGCGAGCGAGTCCTTCAGAGGGCCGGCACATCGACCACGTTGTCGAACAGGCTCGTGTGATCAGGGAGTCGCTCAAGACGGAGTAGTCCGACCGTCGCCCCGATTCGAGCCGGATCAGTCCCAACGAATCAGGAGCTTCCCGAAGTTGGCGTTCGACTCCATGACGCGGTGCAACTCGGCTGCCTGGTCCGGAGAAACGATACGATCGATGACGGGAACCGCTCGTCCGTCCGACAATATCGGGACGATGCGCTCCTCGAAGGCGCGGGCCAGTTCGGCCTTCTCCTCGACCGGACGAGCGCGTAGCACCGTCCCCTTGATAGTGGCTCGCCGACCCATCATGGCTCTCAGATCGATCTGGGCAGCCGCCCCCCCTGGAACTCCGACCACGACGTGGCGACCACGGATCGCCACCACCTTCTGGTTCCCTTCCAGATAGGGGCCGCCTACAAGGTCGAGGATCACGTCGACGCCACGTCCATCGGTCAGGTCGAGAACCCGAGTGGACCAATCGGCGTCGCCAGGGACCGCGTGGTCCAACCCGAGACCGAGCGCCTTCTCTAGCTTGGCTGGTGTGCGAGAGGTCCCGACGGTCCGGACTCCCAACGCCTTGGCGATCTGAACGGCCGCCGTCCCGACTCCACTCCCCACCGCATGGATCAGGAGGGTCTCGCCTGCATCGAGTCCCATCTGCATGACCGTCGCGTCGAAGGCGGTCATGAACACCTCCGGCACGGCACCCGCCTCCTCGAGTCCGAGCGTGTCTGGCACAGGCACCACTGTCGAACCGTGGACGGTCACGTACTGGGCGTATCCACCGCCGCCGAGAATACCCATGACGCGGTCGCCTTCCCGCCACCGGTCCACGTCAGGGCCGAGCGCCTCAACGACCCCCGCGAACTCGAGGCCGAGAATATCCTCAGGCCACCCCTCGGGGACTGGATAGAGCCCCGTGCGCTGTAGCAGGTCGGCCCGGTTCACGCCCGAGGTCGCGACCCGCACCCGGATCTCCCCTGCCACGGGGGTCGGAACCGGGACGGAACCCACCGAAAGCACCTCCGGCCCACCCGGTTCGCTCATTACAACCGCCTGCATGCTGCCTGTTTCATCCATGCCCGCTATGATAGGCTGATGCTGACACTTCGCCAGGCTGTCTGATGCTCCTTCCCGTCGAACTCGACCGGCCCATTGTGTTCTTCGATCTTGAGACCACGGGCCTAAGCACCACCGATGATCGCATCATCGAGATGGCCATTTTACGGGTATCGCCGCAGGGTGACGTATTGGAGCGTGTCCGTCGTTTCAACCCGGGCATATCAATCCATCCGGAAGCGGTCGCCGTTCACGGAATCACCGATGAGGACCTAGCGGACGAGGCCCCGTTCACATCGAGGGCGAAGGCTCTCTTCGAGCTCCTCGACCCCTGTGACCTAGGGGGCTTCAACATCCGGCGGTTCGACCTTCCGATGTTGATGGCCGAGTTCAAACGGGCGGGCCTGGACTTCGACTACAAGTCGCGCAGGATTATCGATTCTCAGGGCATCTTTCACAGAGAAGAGCCCCGCGACCTCTCCGCTGCGGCTCGATTCTACTTGGGACGCGAGCATCAGGAGGCGCACAGCGCCCTCGGTGACATCCGCACCACGGCCGCAGTGCTCGCGGCACAGATGGAGCGATACCCCGACCTGCCTCGTGACATGGACGGACTGAACCAATATTGCGACGAGGTGATGCCTATCCGCACCGCGGTGGATCAGTGGTTCAAGGATGGCTCCGACGGGCGTGCCTTCCGGAGGGGGAAGCACAAGGGTCACGGTCTGGCCGAGGTCGCCCTGTCGGAGCCCGACTACCTGCAATGGATGCTCACAGCGCAGGACATGGACGAAGAGGTACTGTCTATCGTCCGTGAGGCCCTGGCGGGCCCGTCGCCTCCGGCCTAATTCTACCGTCCTCTCGGGCCGTATGGAGATCGGTTCTGAGGGCCGACACTCTAGGAATTTCCACCTGGACTGGAGTCCGTAAATGCATCGCGCCAGCCACACGAGGTCGCTTCCGGCACTACTCGTCGCCCTTTTGCTGCTCCCGACTCCCGGGGTGGCCCAATCGGCTACGATTTCTGGCAATCAACTCTCGACGTTCCGACCTCGGCTCATCGGACCTGCAGTGACAAGTGGGCGCATCCACGACGTCGAATCACTCGCGGAAGATCCGTCGACCATTTTTCTGGCCTCGGCTTCGGGCGGGCTCTGGAAGACCACCAACCGGGGGCATACCTGGCGCAACGTCTTCGCCGACAAAGAAGTCAGCACCTTCGGCGACGTAGCCATCGCACCGTCCAACTCCGACATCATGTACGCAGGCACGGGCGAGCAAAACAACCGGCAGAGCTCGTCGTGGGGCAATGGTGTGTATCGCTCGGACGACGGTGGCGATACCTGGCGTCATTTGGGTCTCGTAGAGACTCGCCACATCGGTAAGGTCTTGGTCCACCCAGCCGATCCCGACGTGGTCTACGTAGCAGCTCTCGGCAACCTCTGGCGTGGAAACGACGAGCGTGGCGTCTACCGTTCCCGTGACGGGGGCGCCACTTGGGATCGCATCCTTTTCATCGACGAGTTCACGGGTGCCGTGGACTTGGTCATGGACGGTGCAAACCCGGGCATTCTATATGCGGCCACATATCAGCGGCTCAGGCGCGCATGGGGGTTCAACGGCGGCGGCCCGGGAAGTGGCATCTACCGGACCACCGACGGCGGAGACAATTGGAACGAGTTGACCAATGGAATCCCAGAAGGCGATAAGGGTCGGATTGGATTGGCCATCTCGGAATCGAACCCGATGGTGCTGAACGCGTTGGTCCAGCACGCCGACCCCGGCGAGCAGGGTACCTATCGGAGTGAAGACGGTGGCGCCTCGTGGCGACGCGTCAGTTCGATGGACCCCAGGCCCATGTATTACTCGGAGATCTTCATCGATCCTTCGGAACAGAATCGCGTCTACGTGCTGGGGACTTCGACCTACAGGAGTGAAGATGCGGGAGCGACCTGGACCGAGATTGCCGAGCGTCCCACCTACGACGTCGGTGTCCACGCCGATCAGCACGGGCTTTGGATTGATCCCAACGACTCGAATCACCTGTACCTGGTGGGCGACGCCGGATTGTGGGAGACCTATGACCAAGGAGTGAACTTCAGGAAGCTCAACAACTTCGCGATCGGGCAGTTCTACGCCATCGGAGTCGACAATCGGGACCCTTACTGGGTGTACGGTGGCATGCAGGACAATCACAGTTGGATGGGGCCCTCTGAGACCCGCCGTTGGGTCGGCATTATCAACGACGACTGGATGCAGACGGGCTTCGGCGACGGCATGTACCAGCAGGTCGACCCGACGAGCCACCGGTACGTCTACGCGAACTCCAATGGGGGCAACTATTACCGACTGGACGCCGAAACCGGAGACATGCTCGACATCCGCCCGAGGGCGCCCGAGGGACAGCCGTCGTACCGATGGGACTGGGCCTCACCGAGTCTGGTGTCCAGACACGACCCGTCGGTCGTCTACCTGGGCGGCAACCGCCTGTTCATATCACGGAACCGCGGGGATTCCTGGACCCGCACGGAAGACCTGACCCGCAACGTCGATCGCAGCGAACTCCAGCTGATGGGCGTCTACGGCTCGGACATCGCAATATCCCCGAACGACGGCACGTCCAACTTCAGCGAGATCAGCGTGATCGCCGAATCCCCGTTGGACCCGGGGGTCCTTTGGGTTGGAGCTGACGACGGGAACCTCCAAGTCTCACGAGACGGAGGCCTGAGCTGGGCCGAGGTGAGCGGCAACGTCGGGGGCCTCTCGGACGGTACCTACGTCAGCCGTGTGGTCGCCTCACAGAAGGGTCCAGGCGTCGCTTACGTGGCCTTCGACGCCCATCGCGACGGGGACTTCGATCCCTATCTGTTTCGCACGGAGGATTACGGAGGATCGTGGGAGTCCGTCGTCTCGAACCTGCCCTCCGGGTCGCTGAACTCGCTCGTCGAGCACCCCGACAACGCCGACGTGCTGTTCGCTGGCTCCGAACACTCCGTGTTCGTCAGCACCGATGCGGGAGCCCATTGGGCCAAGATGCCCAACTTGCCCACCACCCACATCGACGACATGGTGATTCACCCGAGGGACAAAGACCTGGTGTTAGGCACCCACGGGCAGAGCGTCTGGATTCTGGACGATACCAGTCCGCTCGCCGAGTGGACGGCCAGCGTCGCCTCGGCGGGAGCCCACGTCTTCAGCATTCAACGAGCGACCATCTTCAACTATCGGAAGGTCACTTCATACCGAGGGCAGGCCGAGTTCGCAGGTGAGAACCCCGTGTCGGGAGCCATGATTACATACAGTCTCGGACAGGGCAGCGGGAACGCTCGGATGACTGTGACGAATTCCTCCGGAGGGGTCGTACGAGACTTCGTGGTGCCCTCTGATGCCGGCATCCATCGCGTGAATTGGGACCTACGCAACGCCCTCTCGGACAAACAAGAGACCTGGCGACGCCATGACGACCCCCGGCTGGCACGCCCCATCGAGAATCTGGGACCTTGGGTATCACCAGGTCGCTACACCGTCACTCTCGAGGCGAGAGGCGGAGTTTCGAGTCAAGTAGTCGAAGTACGAGGAGATCCGCAAATGCCGGTAACTCAAGCCATGTACGAGGAGCGGGAGACCTTCCTCCTCGACCTGCTCGAGATCAAGCGCAGCATCAGCGAGGTGCGCCCACACTTGAGTTGTCCCGGGGAATTCGGGGGTAACCGTCAAACGCTGGAAGGAACCGGTGGAGAGTTGTGCGAGATCCGGTGGGTAGCTTCTCAGCTCTCCGGTGCCCTAACCGGGGATCAAGTGCAACCGGGGTCGCTTTACCCCCCGACCGCGGAGCACCAGGCACGCAAAGAGGCGCTCGAAGCCCGACTGGCTCGAGCCCTGTCATCCATGTAGACAGCTTGATGCGCCTAGCGCATCGAGACGAGAACCTTACAGACAACCAGAGGCGACATGAGCAACATCTTCTTTCAGGCCCATTCGGGATTGCGATACCTGGTTCTCCTCGCCGGGGTTTTGACCGTGTTGTATGCGCTTTACGGGGTTGCCACCAAGGCCTCGTACGACCGCAAGATGCGCATCCTGTCGTCCAGCTTCGCTGGGCTCATCCACCTGCAGATTCTCCTCGGGATGGCACTCATCTTCTCGGGGCGCTTTCAGCCAGCGGTGGCCGGCCACCTCGTCATGATGATCTTCGCTGCGGCCGCCGGTCAGATTCCGGTATCGGTTATGCGCCGGCGGCCGGAAGAGGACAAGACCTATCTTCCTCATGGTGTCTGGGCGCTGGTGTCCCTCGGGGCGATAGTTGCCGGTATCATGGCAATAGGCCGCCCCGTAATCGGCTAGCCGCAGTGCACCGTCACGACCCAAACGCGCCGTATAAGCAGCCACGCGTGACGACACCCGATAACTCGCCAGCTTCCCCTCTCTACGCCGCCCCCAAGGGAGGACCAGACCTAGGTCTGGTCATGGGGGGTGGCGGGGCACGAGCTGCGTATCAGGTCGGTTTTCTCAAGTGCTTGGCCGAGCTGTTCCCCGACCTCGAAGTCCCCATCGTCACCGGTGTGTCCGCCGGCGCGATCAACGCGGCCCATCTGGCGTCGCACCACGGGTCCTTTCAGCAGTCCGTGGAAGAGCTCGTGGCCCTCTGGAAGCGCCTGGCGGTCGAAGATGTCTTCCGTGTGGACACCCCATCCCTGGGCTGGACCGGGGCTAGGTGGATGTTTCAGCTGATGTCCGGAGGCGTAGGGGGTGCCGTCCGGGTCAAAGGCCTCGTCGACACGTCACCGCTCAGGGCCTACCTAGCCGAGGTGATGCACGCCGTGGACGGAGAAATCACGGGAATCCAGTACAACCTGGCCAAAGGCCGACTCAAGGCGGTCGCTATCAGCACCTCGAGTTATACCACCGGGCAATCGGTGACCTGGATTCAAGGGCGCGACCTCAAGGACTGGAGTCGACCCCAACGGCGGTCGCGTAAAACCGTTCTTACAGTCGACCACGTCATGGCCTCGGCGGCGCTTCCACTTTTTTTCCCCGCTGTCCGCATCGACGATGAATTCTTCGGCGACGGAGGGGTGCGTATGGCAGCACCCCTTTCACCGGCGCTTCATCTGGGTGCTCAGAAAATTCTCGCGATTTCCACCCGCTATGACCGGTCCGCCGCAGAGGCGATGATACCCGAAGTCACAGGCTACCCGCCTCCCGCACAGGTGCTGGGAGTCCTGCTCAACTCGGTCTTCCTCGATTTTTTCGACCAGGATGCGCTCCGCCTCGAGCGCCTGAACGACCTGATCGACCAAGTGCCCAAGAAAGGCCGGAACGGGCTTCGACCCGTGCGGTTGCTGGTGCTGCGTCCGTCGGTCGATCTGGGACGCCTCGCGAACGAGTTCGAGCCCAACCTGCCCAAGGCATTCCGTTTCTTGACCCGAGGCCTGGGCACACGGCAGACGACCAGCCCCGATCTCTTGAGTCTCGTGCTCTTTCAACCCGATTACGTGGCCCGCCTCATCGAACTGGGGGAGGCGGACGCCCGGGCCCAGACCGAGGAGATTGTGGAATTCATCTGTGCCGGGGCCTACGAAGACTAATCCGTCTTGCAGGCCGTCGTTTCACAGCGATAACGTCCCAATGGCACACGCGAACGCACGCTAGGAGTTAGATTTCTGAGGTAGTGGTGCGCAGCACAGCAGCCGAAAACCATGGAGAACGGCGATGTCCCAGGAGCCTGACAAGAGCCTGGCCAGCGAAGAAGAGGCCCGGCAGGTAGCCGAGGCTGCAAGAGAGACCGTGTGGGAAAATCGGAGTTTCGCGCGGGGCCTGTTCGACGGATCGCTCGACCTGCATCTCGTCTACCCCCCGCCTGAGCTGAGCCCGGAGAGTGAGGCCAAGGCAGCGCCCTTCTTGAAGGCACTCGAAGAGTTCACCGTCGCCCACATCGACGGCGACGCGATCGACCGAGATAGTTGGGTGCCCCAAGAGGTTTTGGACGGCCTGGCGAAGCTGGGTGCCTTCGGCATCAAGATCCCCGTTGAATACGGCGGACTCGGACTCTCCCAGTACCACTACAACAAAGCCCTGTCCCTTGTAGCCAGCTGCTGCGCCTCGACCGGAGCCTTCCTCTCTGCCCACCAGTCCATCGGAGTTCCGCAACCGCTGATCTACTTCGGTACGGAAGAGCAGAAGAAGAAGTATCTCCCTCGCTTGGCGGCTGGAGAGCTGTCGGCCTTTGCGCTGACCGAACTGGATGTCGGGTCTGATCCTGCGAACCTTGCCACGACCGCTGAGCTTTCCGAGGACGGTGAGCATTGGATCTTGAACGGAGAGAAGCTCTGGTGCACCAACGGCCCGCGCTCGGACATCATCGTCGTAATGGCTCGGACGCCTGCCCGTGAGGGCGTCCGAGGCCGGAAACCGATCACTGCGTTCATCGTCGAGACTGCATGGGAGGGTGTAGAGGTCGGGCACGTCTGTACGTTCCTGGGCCTCAACGGGCTGTCCAACGGTGTCCTGCACTTCAACAATGTGAAGGTCCCCAAGGACAACCTGCTCTGGGGCGAGGGCCGAGGACTCAAACTCGCGCTGGTCACTCTGAACACCGGTCGACTCTCCATTCCGGCGTTTTGCGCGGCCGCAGCCAAGGGCGCGCTCCTTTCGTGCCGTACCTGGGCCTCCGAGCGCTTCCAGTGGGGAGCTCCGGTGGGCAAACACGACGCCATCGCCCAGAAGCTGGGTACTATGGCGGCGAACACCTTCGCGCTCGACTCGGTCGTCGACCTCACGGCTCGTATGGCCGACGCGAAAAGCTTCGATATTCGCCTTGAAGCCGCCATCGCAAAGATGTGGAACAGCGAAGTCAGCTACGAGGTCATCGACGACGCGGTGCAGATCAGAGGCGGCCGAGGATACGAGAAGGCGGACTCCCTGCGGGCCCGGGGCGAGCACCCCTATCCCATTGAACGTGCGTTACGCGACAGCCGGATCAATCTCATATTCGAGGGATCCAGCGAGATCATGCGCCTCTTCATCGCTCGCGAAGCCGTCGACAACCACCTGAGCGTAGCCGGTGACTTAATCAACCCGAAGGCGCCGATCGGGAAGCGCATTGCAGCGCTAGTTCGCGCCGGGCTCCACTACGCGTGGTGGTACCCCACACGCTGGCTCACGTGGGGCCGCTGGCCGCGATACGGGGAGTTCGGGCCGCTGGCCGATCACCTGCGTTACGTACACAGGACCTCCGCGAGACTCGCTAGGTCGATCTTCTACTCCATGGTACGCTTTGGGCCGAGTCTTGAGCGGAAGCAGGCGGTTCTCGGCCGGATCGTCGAAATCGGTGCCGAGCTGTTCGTGATGGTCACGACAATCGTGCGGGCAAAGAGCCTTGTGGACACGAACCCGTCCGACCGGTCGCCGTATACGCTGGCCGATCTGTTCTGCCGTCAGTCGAAGGGCCGTATACAAGACCGGTTCGATCGCCTCTTCGCGAACAACGACTCAGTCACATACGGAGTCGCTCAGCAGGTGATGGCCGGCAGGTTCGAGTGGGTCGAAGAAGGCCTGGTACGGGAGAACTGGATTCCCGTCTCAGACCGAGAACCCGCAACGGCCCAAACACTCGAGGGCCCTCCTGCGGAATCCACGCCGGCAGCCGGGTCGGTTCCGGCGCCGACGGTCTAGGACGTCGCGGCGCTCAGAGGTTCAAGGCACCGCTGGACTGCCGCCGGTAGAGACGGTCGTAAACGTCGCTCCTGTCCAGCAGTTCCCTGTGCGTACCCTGATCCACGATGGTGCCCTGGTCCAGCACCATGATGCGGTCGGCGCGAACCACGGTCGACAAGCGATGGGCGATCACCAACGTGGTGAGTCCCTCCATCAGACGCTCGAGAGCGTCCTGCACCAGTTCCTCACTCTCCGAGTCGAGGCTGCTCGAGGCCTCGTCTAGAATGAGCAAACGGGGTCGCTCCAAGATGACCCGTGCGATGGCGACCCGTTGGCGTTGACCCGCGCTGAGCGTTACTCCGCGCTCACCGATCACTTGGTCGAGTCCGTCGGGTAGGTCGGCGATGAATTCAGCGGCATGCGCAGCTCGTGCGGCAGCACGAACTTGTTCGTCGGTCGCATCCAGGCGCCCGTAGATCAGATTCTCGCGAAGGGTCCCGGCAAATAGCATCGGCTCCTGAGGCACGATGCCGATCTCACCTCGAAGTTCATGCAGAGAGAGCTCTCGGACGTCCACACCGTCCAAAGACACGAGTCCGTCCTCCACGTCGAAGAAGCGTGGAATCAGTGAGGCCAGGGTGCTCTTCCCCGCTCCTGAGCTACCCACCAACGCCACCGTCGCACCTTCCTCCAACGTCAGATCAATGCCGTCGAGAACTCGCGGAAGTTCCTCCCCGTAGCGGAACGTGACCTCTTCATACCGCACCACTCCTCGGGTCGGCCTGGAAAGCGGCTTCGGGTCCGATGGCGACTCGATGGCCACCGGATGATCCAAGAGTTCGAAGATGCGACGAGCCGCCCCCGCGGCCTCCTGGAGGTTGCTCCAAAAACCCGCCAACGAAGTGATAGCCCCTGAGATCGTCACCGCATAGAGAAGGAAGGCGACCAACGTTCCTGGAGTCAGTTCCCCCGCCAGCACTAGGCGCCCCCCCTCCCAAAGCACGACGACGACCGCGCCGAAGGCGGCAAACGTTACTGCGCCCGTAAGGCTCGCCCGAGCCACGGCCCGCCGGAGGCCTTCGTCTCGGGCACGGTCCACCTCGGCCCCGTACGTCCGGGCCTCGTGACCCTCACGCGTGAAGCTCTGCACGGTCCGGATCTGGGTGAATACCTGCTCGGCACGGGAGGCCGCTTCGGCCAGCCGGTCCTGGATAGTCGTGCTCAGATGCCGGACCCGACGGCCGAAAAACCACCCCACCAGGATGGCGAACGGGATCGCCGTCAGCGTGACCAGCGTCAGCCGCGGATGAGTAACAGTGACCAGGACGAGGGCACCAGCCAAGAAGATCCCCTGACGGACCAACTCGGGCACGCCGAAGCGGAGAACACCCTGGACAAGCCCAGAGTCGGACGAGAGCCGCGAGGTGAGTTCGCCCACTCGCCTCGACGCAAAGAAACCGGGTGGCTGGTGCACCAGTGACGCAAAGACATCTCGCCGGAGATCCGCGACCACCCGTTCCGACACCGATGCGGTCAGATAGCTTTGGCCGAAGTTGACAACACCCTGGACGGCAAAAAGCCCCAGCAACCCCAAGGCGATCTGGTTGAGAAGCCCGGAGTCGTTCACGAGAAAAGCAGCGTCGAGCAACTCGCGCACGATGAGCGGAAACGCGAGTCCCACGGCCGTGCTCAACAGCATGAGGACCCCGGCAAGCAACAGAGACGCCCGATAGAGACGAACCCGCGGAGCGAGGCGCCGGAGAAAGCCTACGGTCCTTCTGGGACTCAGACGCTCCCGCGGCGGCATCAAGGCGTCCGCATCTCTATTGAATCCATGAGCGGACCGGTAAATTTGTTAGGTTTCCGGGGCAAATCCCCAGCGGGCAAATCCCCGGCCAACGATATAAATGATATGAAGGAGGGGCCGGAATGAACACCGTGCATCATCATAAAGGATTCTATATCACCACGGTGTGGACGCTTGGGCTCCTTCTGCTCGGAAGTATCGTACACGCCACGGAGTCGAGCCTCGCCTGTCCCGACTGGCCGACATGCTACGGAACCATGGTGCCCGAGATGACGGGTGGCGTGTTTTGGGAACACCTACACCGTCTCGTCGCCGGCGGCCTAGTCCTCATTTTCGCGGCAGCTACCTTTATGGGCTGGAAACCCGAGCGGGGGCGACCCGCCGTGCGTAAGTGGGCTCTCGGAGGTATCGCCTTGCTGATCGTCCAGAGCGTCTTCGGCGGGCTGACGGTCCTCCTCCAGCTTCCCGATGCCGTCTCCACAACGCACCTAGCCCTGGCCTTCCTTTTCCTGGCGCTTTCAACCGCTCTGGCCGTCGTAACGTCACCCCGATGGACGGCCGGCGAGGGGCCTACCAACGGGCTCATAGAACTCCGACCACTCGTGCTGGCGGGCGCCGCGCTGACGTTCTTCCAGTCCGTTCTCGGCGCGGCGGTCCGCCATATGGACGCAGGACTCGTGTGTCCCGACGTACCCCTTTGCCTAGGCCAGTTGATCCCGCCGATGCAGACCACGACGGTAGCTGTGCATTTCGGTCACAGGGCAACGGGTGTTCTACTCTTGGTGGTGCTGGTGGCGTTCGCCGTCCAGGCACTGCGAAGGCTCGGCCCATCGGTTGCCAGAACGCTCGCCGTATCGGCGGGGGCGCTTGTGGTGGCTCAGGTCGCGCTCGGATTCTTATCGGTATATCTGCGGCTGGCCGTGATTCCCGTCTCGCTCCACACCTTGCTAGCCGCGACCATTCTGATGCTTACAGTCGCTGTGTCAGTGATGACTTGGGCACCACTCGGGAGCGGTTCCCCAAGCGGCGCAGGCACTCCAATCGGGGATGAGGCAGTAGCCCGCGCCACCTGACGGCCAGTCCTGGGAATCAGGCCAAGGGAACCGCGATCTCTACCTCGGCACCGCCCTCTGCGCGGTTACGCAGGTGGATCCGTCCAGCCTGGAGCTCAATGGCTCGATGTGCGTGCGAGAGGCCTAGGCCAAGCCCAACCTCGCTCGTCGTGTAAAAGGGATCGTAGGCGCGGGACAACGCCTCGGCTGTAAAGCCCGGCCCGTCGTCCTGAACGAGCACCCGGCCCCATTCGCCGTCGCTCAAGATGGTCACAATGACTCCTTTACCCTCTCCAAACACCGCGGAGTTGTGGAGGATGAGGTAGAGAGCATCCAGCAGCGCTTCGCCGTTTACACGCACCGGGACGGATCCCTTTGCGGAGACTCTTACGGACAAGTCCCAGTCGGCCTCAAAATCCCGGACAGCCTCCTTGGCGAGGTGGAGCAGGTCCTCTTTACCTGTCTCGTCCGACGGAGCCTCGAGGTAGAAGTGGAGGTCATCCACAGCGGCCACCGCCTGCTCGGCCGCTTTTCGCAGTGACAGCCTCCGATCTTTGAAAGCGGCGGCCAACGGAGCGTCAACGTTCTCACGCAGGTACCCTCCGATGCGAGAGAGGGCGAGGTACAGGGCTTCGTCTGGTCCACTGCCTCCTCCCGAACCGGCGGAGCCCGAACGTCGTGCGGGAGACGGTCCCGCCTTGGAACCGCTCGTGCCTCTTCCGACAAAAAAGCCTACCACAACCGCCACCAGAGCAGCGATCACCGTTACAGTCGACAACCCGTCCATGTGCCTCCGTACTCGGACTCGCCAGGTAGGCGAACCCCGTATTGTATCGAGAACCTACGCGGCACGTGCCTCAACGGTGAGGTACGTGCTCGACTCCTCCTTCAATCCCCCAGCGACAAAAAGCGTCCCCACGAGCCTCACACGCCAGATGCTGCACAGCCGGTGCCCCCTGGATCGTTGCCCCGAGAACCTCCGAGCACAATCCGGAAACCAGGAGGCATGCATCTCCACCCGGATCGGCCTGCATGAACAGTAGCGCCCGGCCCTCCATCGTAAAGCCACCGTCCGCGAAGCCGCCGATACGTCTGCCGAAAAGAGCCCTAAGACGTCGACTTACGTGTCGGCGCGCAAACGCTACCGCCATACGCCGAGGCATGAACCGGGAACGACGGCCGCTCGGACTACTCGCGAGACGTTTTCCACACTCGAGAAGCACCTCTCCCGAATCGGGTCTCTTGATGACCAGGCCAACCAGACTCCTGAACTCCCCATCTGAAATCTTGCGCCCCCGCTTTACCTCTTTTTGATAGTTCCGTACCTGACGCTCCACGACATCGCTGAGCCCGAGCCTTCTGGGCATGGTGATCGACGTGTCCTCCTCATCGAAAACCTCCGACGGCCTGTCCCGCATCTGGATCACCTCCAAGAGCGTGAGAGCTACGACAGCGGAGACGCGTGAGCGTCCGGCGGCGGTAGCATCGAGGGTCTGTGGATCGGCCATCGCGAAGATCGTGGTCGTCGGTCGTTGAGAAGACGGGGACCGCCTAGGCCACACGAGGCCGGGCAGGCGGAAGCTGCGGCGCTAATCTCGCGGCGAGTCTGTCACCCGGCAACGCACACCCTTCAGCGTCCGAGGACGGTCTCGTACCGATATGAGAGTGACATTCCGGAATCCGTCTCGTATATAGCGTGCACGACCACCGACGATTGGGCGATTCGATTGCCCCATGGGGCGGGTGGAGTGTGACGGGAATCGTGCGGCCACCCTGGGGGGGCTGGTTTCGAGCCGCGACGACCGTTCCTTCATTCGCCCTTCGTCGTTCCTGTTTGTTCCGTCTCACGGATCTTTCTAGGTTACGTTCGATCCCAAACTCCACCACCTATCCGGGCCACGACAATGAAGCGGTACGCGGCGTACGACCCACCGGAATACTTGGAGTGGACTCCGGGACCGAGTATGGTCGATGCCTATGAACGCACGGTTCTCGACGATCCGGAACGTGCCGAGATCATCGCCTCGTTGGACACATCGCGGCTGTCTGAGCTCTACCGCGACCTAGTGCTCACACGACTGCACGACATCGGGCTCAAGCGGTGGGTGCGAACGGGGGTACTCTCCAAGGCTTGGCTCGGCACTGGCGAAGAGGCGGTGACGGTCGGGTCGGTGTCAGCACTCGATCGTACCCGCGATGTGGTTTGTCCCATGATCCGGAATGCAGGTGCCTGCCTCATGATGGGCATGCCGATGGCCGATCTGTTCAGGGCGTACCTCGCCACGGCCGACTCACCCAGCGGGGGACGGGACCTCCATGCCGGAGATCCGTCGACCGGAGTGATCCAGCCCATCAGCCACATGGGGACCAGTGTTGCCGTAATGGCCGGCGTGGCGCTCGCCTTCAAGCAACGTGGAGAAGATCGGGTTGCCATGACTTGGGTGGGGGACGGGGCGACCCGCACCGCGGCCTGCCACGAGGGGATGAACTTCGCTGCCGTTAAGGATGTGCCCGCTGTCTTCATCATCCAGAACAACCAGGTCGCCCTCGGGACGCGGCTCGACCAACATGGAGCGGGAGACATATCACGGTGGCCCGACATGTACGGAATTCCGTCTTGGTCGGCAGACGGCAACAACCTCTTGGACGTGCTGGCCGCAACGACCTTAGCGGTGCGTAAGTGCAGAGACGGGGAGGGTCCGGCAATCGTCCTGGCGGAAACCTTTCGCATGGGAGGTCACGCAACGCACGATGAGGGGGAGGCTCGCGCCACCTTCCCTGCGGAGATGTTCGAAGAATGGGGTCGACGGGATCCGGTCGGCCTCTTTGAGGAGTTCCTGAAGAGCAAGGGCGTTTCAGACACCGATCTGTCTTCGATCGAAGACGAGGCTGCTGCCCTGGTAGATGCAGCAGCCGAGGGTGCTTTGGCATCGCAACACAACCTTCCGAAGCCTGATCAGGCCTTGTACGCCGGGTTCTCGGACGGAGACCGGTTGGCCACGTTGGCACGTCGGCCGATATAACACCGCTCCTACAAGGGCACGCCCTTGTAGGTAAGTGCCGGACTAAACATATTTCAACCTGAAAGTGAGAATCATTATTGGTAATGACCGCTCGATCGTTGATTTCGATAGTTTTTCACCTACGGCCGTATCTCACTGGAATAGCGCATGGTAAAGCCGAACATGAACGAACAGTTCGCCGCCTACCTCTCCGAGGAACCCCTCGCCAAGCTCAGTGACGAGCACCTGGTCACCGCCCATCTACAAGGTCGAATGGGTGCATTCGATGATCTCTACGAGCGCTATCACGATCGCCTGATCTACTTCGTCACACGCAAGACCGGCGACAGTGATAGGGCACAGGATCTCGTGCAAGAAGCCTTCATTCGCGTGACTCGACATCTCCACCGGTTCGACACGACAAAAAAGTTCTCGACCTGGGTCTACACGATTGCCAGCAACCTTTCCAAGAACGAATTGCGCAACCGTTCACGCAGCCCACTCATCCTGTTTCAGCGCCTCACCGGAAACTGGGACGACGACCATCGGCCTTTGCAGTTCGAAGACTTCCGGATGAGACCTGACGATCTCTACAGAAAGCGCTTCCTAAGGCGTTTGGTTGAAGACACCGTCGAGGAGCTGCCCGAACACCACCGCTTGGTGTTCAGACTCCGCGAGCTCGAAGGAAAGAGCTATGAGGAGATCGCCGAGATCACCGGAGTCAATCTCGGGACAGTGAAGAGCCGGCTACACCGCGCCAGAAACTCGTTCGCCGCACGGATCGAGCCCTTCCTGAACTAGGCCGGACGCTCCACAATTAAGACTATGTTCGACAACCTACGCCGCGCCTTCCGAGAAGCCGCAGACAACTTCAAGGTAGAGTTGGAACGCGCCGACGTCCCAGGGGCCGTTGACAACCTGCTGCGTGCGATGAAGCGGGAAGCCGCAGACACTCAGGCCGAGACCCAGCGACTCGAGGCGGCGATCAAGAAGGCCATCAAGGTCACTGACGTTGAGAAGCGCGAGGCCGAGACATGCCGCCGCCGTGAAAAGATGGCCCTAGACATAAGCGACGAAGAAACCGCTCGAGTGGCCCGTCAGTACGCGGAAAAGCACGAGCACCGACGTGAGGTCCACGAGCAGAAGGCTCTAGCTCTGAAGGAAGAGTTGGATATGCGTCAGGGCGAGTTCAAGGACATGATTGCCACGATCAAAAACGCCGAAAATAACCGAGACACACTAACGGCCACAGCGGGGCGTGCCGCAGCGCGGAATTCGATCGACGGCGCCGAGGATCTGTTCGCCGAACTGGATCGAATCGCCGGTGACATTGAGGACGATGACGCCAAACGGGAGGCTCAGATCGAAGTCAACGAGGCAATGGACGACGACCCCTCGGATGACTTCAGGCCGGCTCCCGAACCCCTGGTAATGGACGTCGACGCCCGACTGGAGGCGCTGAAACATGCCATGGGCGAGGACGACTGACGCCCGATTGGCCCGCTGAGGCGCGCTCTAGACCTGCCTCTAGTCCAAGCCTAGTTCTTCCCCAGCCTCAGCCAGTTCGCGGAAAAACAGCAGCCCCGCGCACTCACCGGCGAGAAACAACAGGTCCTCCCGAGTTCCAACGGTTATCCGCTCGGTAGCTTCTCCTCGGTCATCTAGGACTAGGAACCAACTCCTCTCCTTCCTAGCCCGAGGAAAACCGCAACGACGTCTCCCTCTTCTATCAGCTTAGGCACCTCACCACCGATATCGCTACGCATTTTGGGCAACTCGAACTCGGTCCGCGCAGGCTCTGCAGCGAGGTCCAGCACGAAGAGGGACTCCGGCACCGCGTCTTCTCCTTCGAGCACTGCCCCCCCCCCGCCCCGTCCGCCCCCCACCAGATAGATCGACCGCCAAATGGGCAGAGCAAACCGCGACCGCTCCCCTTCGCCACCCCATACCGAGAAGTTACCACGGGCCCCTTCTTGCTCGGAGTCCGGCGGAGTTCGGGCCAAATACCTAGTCAGATCGATCACATCGTCGTTCACGACCCGGCCGTAGGCCCGCCGGCTCCATGGCGCAATGCGAACGCCCCCACCGGTGGCGCAGACCGACGGATTTCTTAGATTCTCCAAACTGAGGTGCATGCCTCGCACAACAAGACCACGCTTGACCCCAAACGGTGACCCATGGAGAACTGGATCGGCATCGGCATTTGGATCGTGATGGGGGCCTTAATCGGCCTTCTGATGCGGATGGCCATCAAACGACCGGAGGAGACTTCCGGGCACGTACCCCTACTCATGGTGCTCGGCGCCTTCGGTGCCGTCATCGGAGGCATGTTGGGAGTCGGTATCTTCGAGTTTGACGAACCGCTCGCGATAAGCGCCGGCGGCATGGGAGGAGCACTCGCTTTCTCGGTGCTGATGAGCTTCGTATATCGGTGGGGTATTCGCGGTCTCATTTGACCCGTCTCGCGGGACGGAGTGTTGAACCATCAGGGGCGGCGGCCAAAAAAGCCGGCGCCCTTCTTGTTCGAGGTAACCAGCCCCATAGGGCTTATTGAAGAAGGTCAGCCATGAGTGATGTCCAGGAATACATCGGTGACGGACTGGAGCGCTTCACCGAAGAGATCTTCGAGTTTCTAAGAATACCGTCCGTCAGTGCCAAGCCGGAGCACAATCAGGACACTCGCCATGCCGCCGAGTGGCTCCGAGCGAAACTGGAAGACGCCGGTCTAGAAGCCGAAGTCACGGAGACACCCGGCCACCCGATCGTGATCGGGGAGTGGCGCGGAGCCGGTGCGGATGCCCCGACCATCCTGGTATATGGCCACTATGACGTACAGCCTCCCGAGCCACTCGACCTTTGGGACTCTTCTCCGTTCGAGCCGGAGTTCCGCGACGGCCGTCTCTATGCGCGCGGCTCCGCGGACGACAAAGGGCAACTCTACCTGCACGTAAAAGCGGCCGAAGCGCACTTGAAGACCGGAGGCGGACTACCCGTCAACCTGATCATCCTCGCTGAGGGCGAAGAAGAGGTCGGGTCCGTGAATCTCGTTCCCTTCGTCGATGAGAACCGGAATCGATTGGCGTGCGACGCGGTCATCATCTCGGACACGGCCATGTTCGCTCCGGGACTCCCGTCCCTGCTCTTTTCGCTGCGGGGGCTCGCCTACTGTGAGATCCACGTCGAAGGGCCGTCGAGCGACCTACACTCAGGCGTGTACGGCGGCCCGGTCGTAAACCCCGGAATGGCACTGGCGCAGATCCTGGCAACTCTCTTCGATGACGAAGGACGCATCGCCATCGAGAGCTTCTATGACGACGTGCTCGATTGGGACGACGAAACCCGAGACGCGATTCGGGACCTGCCTTTCGACGAATATGATTTCAGCTCCGGAGTCGGTGCGGTCCTGGCGGGTGGCGAGAGAGGGTACTCAGTGCCCGAGAAGCTCTGGATCCGGCCTACCTGTGAAGTGAACGGCCTGTTGTCGGGGTATACCGGCGAGGGCGCCAAGACCGTACTTCCCGCGAAGGCGATGGCAAAGGTGAGCTTCCGGCTCGTAGCCGATCAGAGCCCGGAGCGTGTATACGATCTCGTCAGGGCACACGTTGCGAAGGTCACTCCCCCCGGAGTCACCAGCCGCGTTGAAGAACTCACCGGTGGCATGCCATGGCGCGCCCAACTCAGCGACAAGCTGAGGGTGGCAGCCACTTCAGCGTTGTTGAAGGCGTTCGGTGCTGCACCGGTACTCGCAGGGGAAGGCGGAAGTATCCCTATCGTTAGCGACTTCGAGCGGGTACTAGGCGCCCCTGCCTTACTGGTGGGCTTTTCTCTTCCGGGGGCCAACCTCCACGCACCCAATGAGTGGTTCCCAAAAGAGAACATCGAGAAAGGGATTCGCGCCCTGGCCTACCTCTACGAAGAACTCGGCTAATCCTCGTCCGGTAGCATGGCGTCGTCCTTGGTCTAAAGCTCGGCTCCACCCTGTACCAGGCGCCATGCCTCGGCGGGTTCGCTCCCGAGAAAGGTGTATCGCGGCCATTGCTCACCGCCGACCAGGGACTCAAGCAGGAAACCGAACGGAGGACAACGGATCTTGTGATAGGCGGTGACCGCGGTGTCCACATCGAAAAGAAATTCTCTCCATACGGGGAGAACACCGGAACGATCCGCCCTTGAGCGGAACTCTTCGAAGGTGGGCTTGAGCTGCATGGACGGCATCTATCGTGTGAGAGGGAACCCGGGTCGGGGCTTGGAGAATTTATGAACGAAGCGACGAAGGGAAAGATCCCCCGCATCGTCGCGGTCGACACCGGGGGCACGTTCACTGACGTCCTCATCTTGGATGACGGTCGTCTCGAGTCCCTCAAGATACCCTCAACGCCCGCCGACCCCGCAGACGCGGTACTGGAGGGAGTCGCAAAGATGCTCGGAACCGCAGAGGGAGAGTACCTACTCCTTCACGGCTCGACTGTAGCGACGAACTCAATTCTCGAGCGCGACGGCGCTAGAGTCATGTTGGTGACCAACTCGGGTTTTGAAGACGTAATCGAGATCGGGCGGCAGAACCGACCGCAGCTTTACGCGCTGGTCGGCCACCGGCCCAGTCCGCTTGTCGAACGAGACGACCGCATCGGTATCCAAGGCCGCATCGGGCCGGAGGGCCAGGTCGTGGAGCCACTGGACCAAGGCGAACTCAGCGGCTTGGCAGACCGGCTCGCGGCCTGTGAGTCGATCGCGGTGGTGCTCCTTCACTCCTACGCACACCCCGAGCACGAGGAAGCCGTCGCCAAGGCCTTGGCCGGCACCGCAGTTCCGCTGTCTGTTTCGTCCAGACTTCTTCCCGAATACCGAGAGTACGAGCGCACATCCACGACGGTCGTGAACGCCTACGTAGCGCCTCGCATGTCGGCCTACCTCGGACGACTGGATCGAGAATCCGGGGCTGAGCACGTCAGGATCATGGGGTCCAACGGCGGTTCCCTACCGGTCGCCCGCGCTGCCCGAGAGCCGATCCATACCGTGTTGTCCGGCCCGGCAGGTGGAGTGGTTGGCGCTTTAGCATGGGGGCGCCGCGCCGGATTCGAGCAGATTCTCTCTTTCGATATGGGCGGCACGTCGACAGACGTGTCTCTGTGTCCCGGTAGTCTCCTGCACACACGAGAACTCGAGATAGGGGGCCAGCCCGTCGCCGTGCCCGTCATCGATATCCACACGGTCGGAGCCGGCGGAGGCTCGCTCGCTCGGATCGATCCGGGCGGCGCCTTGCGGGTGGGTCCACAGTCCGCGGGGGCGGCTCCCGGCCCCATCTGCTACGGGCGTGGGGGCGAAGGTGTCACGGTGACCGACGCCCACGTTTGGCTGGAGCGCCTGCCGGTCGACGGCTTCCTGGGCGGCGAGGTTTCCCTGGACAGGAAGGCGGTCGAGCCCGCGCTCTCCCGACTCGCCGAAGGTCTCGGCTCGACTCTCGAAGACGCTGCGGAGGGCGTTCTGGCCGTCGCCGACGCGGCCATGGAGCGAGCACTCCGGGTCATCTCGGTAGAACGCGGCTACGACCCGGTGGACTTCTCCCTCGTCGCCTTCGGGGGGGCCGGCGGACTGCATGCCGCGGATCTCGCGCAGAGACTGGGTGTGGCCCGCGCGATCGTGCCGCCACTGCCCGGCCTACTCTCCGCATACGGAATGTTGGCGGCCGACATAACGCACGAGGCTTCCCGAACCGTCTTGGTGTCCACGGACACTCCAACTTGGGAGGAACGCATCGAGGAGACGTACCTCGAGTTGGAACGACAAACCCTCGACGCCATCCTCCAGGAAGAGGTGAGCGAATCAACGGTGCGATTGGATCGATGGGTCGACGCTCGGTACGCTGGACAGAGCTTCGAGCTGCGCGTCCCCGGATCGAACTGGGTGTCGGCCTTCCATGACCTTCACGAGGAACGATACGGCTATAGAAGGGACGCCAGTCCCGCTGAAGCCGTGACTCTACGGGTAATAGCCACCGCGCCTGGACCCGAGCTGAAGCTGGAGCGCCTCGCTGCGTCTTCCGAGCGGGCTGTCCCGGAAGCCGCCCAGGTGCACGTTGGCGGACGATGGATTGAGGTAGGCCGCATCTGGCGGAACGCGCTCGCTCAGGGTCAAGAGCTCAAGGGGCCTCTGATCGTGTTGGAGTACAGTGGCACCACCTGGGTTCCGGAAGGCTGGCAGGCGACTCTGGACGACTGGGGGAACCTGCTCTTGTCCTCACAGTAGCAGGGCGCTGTGCTATCTTGCAGCCGAACAACCGCCCTCGAACCAACGACCAAATGAGTCCCACCCCAGGCGAAAGCGCCCCGAAGCTGGTCAAAAACGACGAGCCCGCTGGCGCCCAGGGGCCTGCCGTGGAGGGACCGCCCTATATCTGGGCTGTCGCGGTCGCGCTCGGAGTGGGCGTGCTCTATGCCCTGACCCTAGCCCCCACGACCGCCTTCTGGGACACGAGCGAGTACATCGCTACCGGTCATATCCTGGGAATCCCACATCCGCCAGGAAACCCTCTGTTCGTGGTTCTGGCGAGGGCGTGGGACATCGTCCTCGCCCCGTTCGGGCTAACAGTCGCCACGCGTATCAATCTGTTTTCAGCGTTGATGGGCAGTTTGGCACACGGCCTCTGGTTTCTGGCTGTTTACCACGTGCTCGGGTTCTTCGATGGCGACCGACGGTTCAGGCTCGTCGGTGCTGTGACTGCTGTGCTCGTGAGCGCCACGGCCTTCACAGTGTGGAATCAGTCGAATGTGAACGAGAAGGTTTATACCGTCTCACTCTTTACGATCGCCTTGTTGACCTGGCTCGCGTTCCACTGGCGCGAAAACCTTGGGAGGGGCCGAGACGATAACATTCTGGTGCTGATGGCCTTCATTCTGGCGCTCTCGGTGGGGAACCACCTGATGGCGTTCCTGGCCGCTCCCGCCCTGGGTCTGTTCATCCTCTACGTGTCGCCGCGGACCCTGCTCAACTGGCGACTCTACGTGGTGGGTGGCGTGGCGGTGCTCCTCGGCCTCTCGATCCACCTCTTCCTACCGCTCAGGGCAGGTTTAGCTCCGGTAATCAACCAAGCTGACCCGACCTGTGAGAGTGTTACGAGCGCCCTGACCAGCATCGTAACGTGGGGGCAGGCAGGCTGTGCGGAGCTGTCCGCCTCCCTAACCAGACAACAATACGACAAGGCGGCCCTCTTTCCACGCTTAGCCCCCCTGGGATCTCAGTACGCGAACTTCCTGCAGTATTTCGATTGGCAATGGGCGCGAGGTGTAGCCGGACCAGAGACCGTATTTCCACTGGCCCGACTCCCCTTCTCGTTCCTGTTCGCGGGGCTTGGGATCTTTGGAGCGACACAGCACCTTCGGCGCGATTCGGCTACTGGGCTCTACACGTTGGTCCTGTTTTCGACGCTGTCGCTGGGCTTGGTGTTCTACATGAACTTCAAGTACGGCTATTCTCTGGCCTCTCCGGAGCCCGGTCTTCAGTATCACGAGGTACGGGAGCGCGACTACTTCTTCATCGTCGGTTTCTCGATCTGGGGGCTATGGTCCGGAGTCGGGCTCGCCGCGCTATGGCAGAGGTTCACAGAGCAACTGAAAGGCAACTGGCTTCGAGCCTCACCCATTCTGCTCTTGGCCCTCGTGCCACTGATTCTCAACTGGTCCTGGGCGAGCCGTAAGGGGGACTATTCGGCCAGGGATTGGGGCTACAACCTGCTGATGAGCGTGGAGCCCTATGCGGTGCTCTTCACGAATGGGGACAACGACACGTTTCCTCTCTGGTATCTCCAGGAGGCCGAAGGGATTCGGCGTGACGTTACGGTTATCGTCACCTCATACCTCAACACCCCGTGGTACACCAAGCAGATCAGAGACCTGACCCGCCCCTGTCCTGCTGGTATCGACCCGGCTCAAAGTCCCACGGTCATCGTGTGCCAGAGACCGTATTCGGCCGCCCTGACGTCCGCGATGTACACACACGACGCCTCTGAGGCAGCTGATGCGGGCAAAATCGGGATCTTGATGGAGACGCCGGTGACGACTCCGCTCAAGTCGTTGCTGGCTTTGGAAGACACCGTCATCGACCAGGTGGCGAGTCCGGCCGGGTACTTCTCAATGGAGGAGGCCCGCGACTTCCGGCTCGGTCCCGTGGTGGCCCGGATAGACGGGGAGACCGTCATTTTCCCATGGCAGCAGTTCGCCCTGTCGATCATCCAGAACAGCATCGACGATAGGCCTATCTACTTCGCCTCTAGCGGAAACGCAGCACGGTCCCTGGGATTATCTTCCTACCTGGTCCGACAGGGTGTGGCATTCAAGCTCAATCCAGGTCCCCCTGATCTGACGCCGGAAACTGTGCTCATGGATGACCCCAGCCTCGCGCCAGTAACCGGGCCGTGGCTGGACGACGTGAGAACCCGCACGCTCCTAGATGACGTGTTCATGCACCGAGGCGGAATTCCGGACGGTTGGATGCATTGGCCCGACCGCTCAACGATCGGCATTCCGTACTACTACACGTGGGCCTATGCGGCCTTGGTGCAGAGCGCACTCCAGGCCGGCGACCCGGACGGGGCGGCTCCCTACGAGGAACGCCTGATCGCCTGGCAGACCCTAGCACGGTAACCCGCGGTCTGCTCGGCCGAACTTGGAGCACGAACCGCCGATCGATCAGGTATGGCGGCGGCGCTACCGCATTCATATCCTGACTCCGAACTGAAATCCCTGCCAGGAGGAATCCCGTGAGTGGTGCCCCACAAAACCTCGACAATCACGCCAAATTCGTGCCGATGTTCCACGGAGTGGCCTTCGGGATGATCGCGGCCTACACACTTTGGTCCCTATACGTTGCGGTGACTTCGTTTTCCGTCGGAGCACTCATGTCACTGCTGCTCGGAGTCGGCGTGGTCATCGTCATGCTGTTCGCCAGACTGTTCGCGCTCGGCGTGCAAGACCGGGTCATTCGTATTGAGGAGCGCGATCGCCTCGAACGTATTCTCGGAGCCGAGAAGCGAGACGCGATCCAGGGGATGAGCACAGACCTATTGATCGGCCTACGTTTCGCCTCCGACCGTGAGGTCGCCGACCTGTTCAACGCGATCATCTCTGAGGGAATTGCGGACCGCGCCGAGGTCAAGAAGCGCGTGAAGAACTGGCGTGCCGACAACCAGCGGATCTGACCGTCACATCGAGGCGGAGATCCTACTCCGCCTCGTACAGACAGTGGACCGTTGGTACGTGGGTGTGCAGGACATCACCCGCTCCTTCGGCATCCTGGGTTCAGGGCGGGAATCCGTTCAGGAGGTGGGGTAGGACGGTGGGCCGCGCTACATCGAGTTTCCGGATCTAGCCGACGAGGGATGGCCCGGGTTCCGGATGGTGCTTCCCGACGAAGCCAGCTTCAGCCACGCTATATCAGGTGCCTTCTACCGCGGCGCTCACTACCGTAGTGATCTAGTCCGGGAAGAACTCGCGGCGAGATACAAGGCCGCCTTGATGGATGCCGGCCTCCGCTACGACCCGGTAGAGGACTTCCTCCGGACCGGTGACCTCGGGGGCGACGTGATAATCCGAGTCACCCGGTCACGTCGGGGCGGCACTACCATATCGATTGGCAGTACCGGGATCGAGAAAGGGTGGAAGCGGCTCTGCGGGAGGCGGCGGGGAGCATTCGCTCAGAAGACCCACCGGGCTCAGTGGACGCGTAGCTTCCCGACACCGCTACTCCGCACACGGGTGTGGGGCGAACCAGACCGATCGACCCGCAGATCCACGATCCAATCGAAGGACTCGGGGATCGTGTCTAGAATCTCGCCTCGGCAGAAGAGCAGGATCCTCGGCACTTGAGGGAGCATTTGTCGGAGGAGCCCGACTGCCCGAACCTTTGTCTCCGGCTCCAGGCGGTCGAAGGTATCGCCCAGAAGCACACCCTCGAACTGAACACCCTGAGCTGCCGCCAGTTGGATGAGCGCCAAGCGAAGCGCGAACAGGTAGGCGGCCACCTCTTCATCAGACTGCAATCGTCGCTCGCCATCGTCCCGCACCACTGTCGGCTCTCCGTCTCCGGTCAGACCGACACCGAGCACACCACCACTGGTTAGGCGATTGAGGTAGCGACCTGTCCGGGCGGCCAATGTGTTCCGGGCATCGGCGAGCAGTTCTGCACGCAAAGCCTCGAGGGACCTGCGGCGACGGTCCAGCTCGGGCTCATCGCCGATCGCTTCTTCCTGCGCTACACGGGTGGACTTGCGTCGATCCCTGGAAGTTCCGGCCGCCTGCACCGCCGCAAGCGTGTCTTCAGCCTCGGCCAAGTCGGGTAGGCGGGCACGCAGACGTTCCACCTCCTCAGCGCACTCCTCGATCACCGCCTGCAGTCGGATCGCCTTCCCTTCCATCTCCTGGAGGTGGGCAGGCTTGAAGTCCAACTGCTCCCGCCGGCGCTTCCACCAACTGCCGTCTTGCACCACGGATTCCCACTCTTCCCGTAGCACCGTCAGGACAGACGCGAAGCGCTCCGCCAGAAGCCGGTCGCACGTGGGGCACTCGCTCTCTGGGCCCCCGGCTTCGAGTTGTTGCAGTCGCACTTTGAGCTCGCGGGCACGATCCCGGTACGCCAGGAGGTGTGTCTCGGCGTCCTGCCTCTCCCGAAGCCACTCCATATTGGCGACCTCCATGTCGCCATTCACTTCGACGGCGTCGGCCCTCATTTCTCGGACCTCGCGCTCCTTCATCCGGACCGCCTCAGGAAGCCGTCGCAATTCCTGCACCCGGGCCTTCAAGTTTTCCACGCCCGAATCCAACGAAGTAAGGCCGGAGCTCGTTACGCCGTCGTCCTGCAGGTTGGAGATCTCATTGTCGACCCCGTCCATGCCAAGCCACTGAGCGAGGACCCGAGTCGCACGCCTCCAGGCGCGCGCAGGCTCACCGAGACCATGCCCAGCGACGAGCGTTGCCAGTCGCTCGTCACCTTTGACGAGCGGCCCGGCATAACGCTTCAGAACGTCACTACGAAGGGGGCCATCACCACCGACGAGCGCCGCAAGACCAGGGCCCAACCGAAAGCTCGGCCGCTCCTGGTCAAACGGTGACGCGCCGATGTCGACGTTACTCAACCGATCCTCCTCATGCATTTGGCGTAGGCAAGCATTCTTCTACCAGCCGTACAAGGTCCTCCAAGCTCTCTCCCCCCTCCGGAGAGCCACCGCGCTCCTGTGCCAACCGTTCCGCGAGCCGGGTGGCCATCCGCACCGACGGGCGTTCTTCCTCCCTCATCTCTCCGCCCGTAGGACCGTCGTCGAGCTGAACCTCGAGATGAAGAGCCCGCTGCCGGTACTCGGGCAGGAGCCCCTGCAGCAGGTCCAACCGCTCGGGGGGAAGCCCCACTATGCGAATACGTACGATCTTCTCCTCGATTCCACCCGGAACCTCGTCGAGCACCTCCTGAACCCGCTCCCGCAAGCGCTCAGGGCGCTTAGACTCGTACGGAATGGATGCGAGCGATACCACAGGCCGGCCGTGAATCGCATGGAACCGAACGCGCCCTGACTCCAAATCGCACGCCAGAAAGCCCTTTTCCTCGGCCGCCTCCTCCCAGGGCGTTGGGCCGACGCGCTCCAGGGAGCCGGCATAGTGCACCGGCCCTCCGACCCGGCGTCGATGGTGCTCATAGCCGAGTGCGACGTAATCCCAGTCCGAGGGATTCAGTGCGAGCATGGCCTCGTCGCCTCCATCCGCAGATCCATAACCAACCAGCACGTTCCACTGCGCCTCAGGGTTTGGAGCTACCGGTGGCGGCGGCCCCTGCAGCGTGGCCCGGTGCGGCACGAGTGTCACGTTCAAACCCAACTGCGAGTAGTACACCGAGCGGGTGGTTCCGGTCACCGCCTCGACTGCGGACATCGTGTCGAACGTGGCCAGCGGCCCAGGATCACCCAACGGCGCTGGGGTATCGCGTGCGCCGGCTACCAGAAGCACAGGGGTGTCCGGGAGGGCCTCTCGAAGCGCCTGAAGCCCCTGCGCCAAGGCTACGAGGGCCGAGTGGGGCGGTTCCGGGCGGTCGAAGACGTCACCCGCTACCATCACCACAGCCGGCTTGAGTTCGATGACCATCTCGACAGCCTGATGGAATGCCCGGGTAACGTCCGTCTCTCGAACGTTGCGGCCCTGTTCTACATGAGCGTAGGCGCGATATCCGAGATGTAGGTCCGAGAGATGGGCAACGATCATGCGTCTTCCACCCCGGACTCCGCCTCTTCGGGCCCGCCGGTCATCACAGGCACTTCCCCAAGAATCGACCCCTGCATTAGGGCCGCCCCGGACAGGAAGACGAGAACGACGAGCAGAAGGGACGGGGCACCCAGCCGAGAGAGTCCGCTATAGCCCGTTAGTAACACCCCGAGCGCGGCACCGAGCGACGCGAATGCCCCGGGGCTACTTCGACCCACAGCGGTCGCGACAGTGGAGATGCCGGCAAGCAACCTTCCACAGGCGTATAGAGGCAAACCTCCCAACATGGCCAACCCAAGTGCTTGAGAGCGGCCATCCGCGCCAAATCCGTCGCCGAACGTCCAAGCCACCGTAAACACCGACGCCGCAAGGAAGGTTAGAAGCGTCGTAAGCCAGCGTCTTCGGAGCGCTTCTACTACTACGGGCCAGTGCCCCGACTCAGGAGGAGAGGCCAGACCCACACCGAATGCAACCAGCTCCACAGCAATGATCAGCGTCAGCGATCGGAGCATGCCTTCGCCCGAATACAGGAGGAGGGCTACAGCGGCCGCAGAGGCCGTTGCAGCGGCTGCGCCGACGACGAAAGACGGTACCCAGACAAGGCGAGCCCTCAAAGAGTCCCCGCATTCCGGGAACCTATTACACACCGCGCTGTCCGAATTCCAAGCGGCACCTTTGATTTCCCCCAGGCGCCGGGATAGCTTTTCCACATGGTCAAAGGCCTTCATAGGGTCCCGTTGTTCGGGATTGTAATGGTCGCTCTGGCGTGCGACAACGTGGAATGGGGTGGGATCGACGTGGGCCTGAGAGCCCCGGCGGAATCAACCATCCTTGAGACGTCCACAGGGACCGTAGATACTACGATGGCAGCGGTGGATGACGCGCCTTTGGTACCAGCCCTATATATGGGGCGCCGGGTAGGATCAGAGGCTTGGCTGATCCCTATTGCCGCCCTCGACGCGGACGGCCTCGGCCCGCTCCCAGAACAAGTGGAAGGGGCCCGGACCTTCGCGGAACGGCACTTCGAGGCTGGGTCGACGTTCACACTCTTTGCCGAGGGGGTCCGAGTCGGCACCCTTACCGCCGCCTCCTACGGTTCTGACACATCGTACTGCGGTGCCCGACCTCAGGTCCGTGGACCAATCGAGTTGACCCCGAGCGCTGCCGCCAGCACATCCTTCCTTGCAGTCCCGAGCGATATCGCGACCTCAGTGGCACATGACGCCTACGCCCCGACAACCCAGACTCGTGACCTGAGGATCGTTTCGCTAAACATGATGAGGGATTTGCTCCCGACGCTGGGCTCCCCATGGCCGGAATCCACGCTGGACATCCGTCAGGACATCCAAGTCTTTACGGGCCGCGGCGACCTCGCACCAACGGTGGTCGCGACGTTCGTATATGGTGACTCGCTGAGGGTCGGCCCGGCCGGGACCAACGCCTATTCGGTCTTTCTGATGGCCTCCGATTCCGACGGCAACGGGTATCAGACGACGTATGTCGACCATCGGGTGTGGAATCGACACGGCAAGGGCGCCGCTCGGTTCTTCGGGAGAATCGATGTCGACCAAGACGGCACATCAGAGGTGGTCGTTGAAGTACTCGGGGAGTCATCCGCGTGGATCGCCGCGTTGCAGAAGCGGGACGGCGTCTGGACCGAGGCGTACCGGGACCCGTGTGGCTTGCCCGCACCCGCGGTCACCGGGACGCCTTAGCGAGCGTTCTACGGCTAGTGCGTTTCGTTAACTCTTGGTCTGTCGCCTTCCTGCGACTCAGTACGTGCGCGCTCATCGTGTCGCATCTCGCCTGCGCCGGAGAGGCGGCCCTCCCCGAGCGCGACGCTTCTCAGTTTCCCTCCGACACCTCGCTAGAGGCGTTCCCCGTGGAAGTCGTCGACGACTCGGGGGTCAGGCACCGCTTCCAAGCACCTCCAACGAGAATCGTATCGCTCGTACCGTCGGCCACCCAGACACTCCTCGCGTTGGGAGTCGGTGGGCGACTTGTTGGCCGGACCGACTACGACCAGCTGTCGGAGCTCGCGGCGCTGCCCTCGGTAGGCGGTGGGCTCCAACCGAATCTCGAAGTGCTGGTCTCACTCGAACCCGATTTCGTGGTTCGGTTCGAGGGTGAGTCTGACCAAGCCACCGCCGATCGGCTGACCGACCTGGGGATTCCCAACTTCGCGATTCGGCCCGACGGTATCGATGATGTCCTGTCGAGTATCGAACGTCTCGGGCTCATTACGAACCAACGGGTAGCTGCCGACGCGCTTCTGGAAGAAATTCGGGGCAACCTGGCCGATGTTGCCGCGCGGGTCGAGGGGCGACCGCGTCGCAGGGTCGTATACCTGATGGGCGGCGAACCCCCTTGGGTGGCGGGCCCCGGTACCTACATCGATGAACTCATGGTCTCCGGCGGGGCGGTGAACGTCTTCGATGACCTAGAGGGCCTATACGGCCCCATCAGCCTGGAGGAGTTGATCACTCGTGAGGTCGATCTGGTCCTAGTCTCCGACGAGGGTGGTAGCCCGGACCTGATTGACATGGAGCACGCGTCGATACCGAGCTGGGTGGAGGTGCCGGGCCCTGGACTGGGGGAGGCTGCCAGCCTGATCGCCCGCTTTATCCACCCGGAGGCCTTTCCGTGAGGAGGGCCACGTGGGCCGGAGTACTGTTCCTGACTCTGGTCGGCTCGTTCGTCCTGAGCATCTGGCTTGGTTCAGTCGAACTCTCGCCATCCGAGGTGATCGCCGCTCTGTCCGGGCGGGGCGACCCCACAAACCGCCTGATCGTCGTCCAGATCAGAGCTCCGCGGGCGGTCCTCGCGATTCTGGTGGGCGGAGGACTGGCCCTGGCCGGAGCCGTGTTTCAGGCGCTACTCCGCAATCCGCTCGCGGAGCCTTACATCTTGGGTATCTCGGGAGGGGCAGCGACCGGGGCAGTGCTCGCCCTGGCTCTGGGGTTGGTGGCCAGCCACTCCTGGGCCCTTCCAGCTGCGTCATTCGCCGGTGCGATCCTCGCGGTGGTGCTCGTGTTGAGAGTAGCCCTAGCCGCCGACGACCGTGTAGACGTGCGAGTACTGCTGCTCGCCGGTGTCGTTGTGGGAGCATTCTTTGCCGCCTGTATCGCGTTCATCTTGTCGATTTCCGATGCCAGGACGGTGCGTAGCGCTGTCCTATGGATGATGGGCAGCTTAGCCGGGGCGGATTGGGCCACAGTGGCTACGGTGGCGCTGTATACCATACCCGCCGCCGTTCTCCTGACCGGTCTGGCTAGACCACTGAATCTCATGGCCATCGGCGAAGACACGGCGGGCTATCTGGGAGCGAACGTGGAGAGCGTGAAGCGAACCGCCTATGTGGTGGCCTCGCTGTTGACGGCTGCGGGTGTGGCGGCGACGGGTGTCATCGGATTCGTCGGACTGATCGTCCCGCACGGCGTGAGGTTGGTCGTAGGGTCGGACTACCGGTCCCTGCTCCCCCTCTCATTCCTAGCCGGTGCGGTGTTCCTGACCTTGGCCGACGTGGTGGCACGGACTGTTCTGTCGCCCACGGAGATTCCCATCGGGGTCATCACCGCCTTCGTGGGGGTGCCGCTGTTCTTGGTTCTTCTCCGGCGCAGCATGGGGGGAAGACAACGATGACGTCCGATCAGGCCCCAGCCCTGGAGGCGACCGAGCTAACGGTTCAATATCCCGGCACCGACAAGGCTGCGTTGAATCGGGTTTCGATGATCGTCCCCTCCGGGGCCTTCTATGCGGTCCTCGGCCCTAACGGATCGGGGAAATCCACGCTCCTGAGGGCGCTGCTCGGTATGGTCCCGTCGGTTGGCGGAGAGACCCGGGTCTCCGGGCGCGCGGTCTCCGACTGGAAGCGACGGGACCTGGCCCGGGAGGTCGGCGTGGTTGCTCAAGCCGAGTCCTTGGCGTTCCCCCTCACGGTCCGCGATCTCGTGGGAATGGGTCGCTATCCCTATCTGAAGCCACTCCAAAGCGAGACCTCGACCGATCGGGCCGCCGTTAAGCGGGCGATGGAGCGCTGTGACGTTTGGGAGCTGGGACACCGATTCGTGTCGACACTATCCGGCGGCGAACTACAGCGGGCACGAGTGGCGCGGGCGCTGGCCCAAGAGCCCAAGGTGCTAGTGCTCGACGAACCGACGGCCGGCCTCGACATCCGGCACGAGATGGAGATCCTCGAACTGCTGAGGTCGTCGGCCGACAGGGGCATGACGATCTTTCTGATCACACATCATCTAGATCACGCAGCCCGCTTCGCAGACCGGGTGCTACTCCTAGATCGCGGCAGCGTCGCGGCCGAGGGCGCACCTCGAGAGGTCCTTCGAGAGAGTACCCTTCAGGAGGTATACCAGTGGCCCGTTTCCGTCGACGATGATCCGGACACGGGCATCCTTCGAGTTACACCACAGTCGGGAAGCTACCGGTCCTTGGGTTCGGCTTCCTCAAACAGGGTCCGGTAGCTCTCGAAGCGACCCGAATTGACGTCTCCGGCGTCGACTGCCTCACGGACGGCACAATCCGGCTCGTGAAGGTGGCTGCACTCACGGAACCGGCAGCCCTCCGAAAGAGTCCGTAGCTCTGGGAAGCACTGGTCCAAGTCAACCTGACGTACTCCCCAAACTCCGATGTCGCTGAACCCCGGTGTATCGGCCACCAGCCCCCCGCATCGCAGTTGGATGAGTCTGGAAGACACGGTCGTGTGGCGTCCCGTCCCCCGCTTGCGGCTGAGCTCTCCGGTCCTGAGCTCCTGATCAGGCTCGAGCGCGTTTACAAGGCTCGACTTGCCAACTCCTGACGGACCAGCAAGAGCCGAAATGCCGTGGCAAACCTGCTCCGCGAACCCCGCGAGGCCTTCGCCCGCCTCCGCGCTCACCGTCACAACCCCGTATCCCAAGGGCTCGTAAATCCGCAACATCTCGTCCGCGACCTCACCCGCCCCTGGTAAATCCATCTTGTTGAGAACGATGACCGGAGTGACACCACCGAACTCGCCCACCACCAACAGGCGATCGATCAGGTCGAGTCTCGGCTCTGGTCGACTCGAAGCGAAGACGGCTAGGAGCCGGTCTACGTTGGTGACTAGAACCTTCGTGGAGCGCCCGCCAAAACGACTGCGGGTAATCGCGGTGGCTCGTGGTAGCACCTCTTCGATCACATAAGTCTCTTCACCCGCTTCCACTACTCGAACGCGGTCGCCGATGACTACCTGGTCACCGGTACGGCGTTCGAGCTTGAGGCGGCCCCGGAGCGACGCCTCCACCACGTGCCCTTCCTCGAGGGCGACGGTATACACTCCACCCCCAACCTGGTGGACCATGCCCCTCATCGGCTCAGCCAGATGAGTAACGGGCGAAAAAAAGCCCCGCCCCCCACCGAGACGGCATCGTCTCGGCGAGGGCGGGGTTTCCCAACCGAGGGGTCACGCCGCGAACGACTCCAGCGCATCACCCTTACCACCCTCACGAAGCCTTCGCAGGGCCCGATCACGCAACTGGCGAATGCGCTCGCGCGTCACGCCGAGCATGTTGCCGATCTCTTCGAGCGTATGTTCGCGCTCACCCTCGAGCCCGAAGTACAAGCGAAGCACACGCGCATCCCTCGCCTCAAGCGTGCCCAAGGCGGCCCCAACCGTTTCCGTCAGGAGCCGGCTCTCGACCTCCTGCTCCGGCTCGGCGGCCTCCTCCGTGATGAATCGCTCCACCAACTGCGAATCCTCGCTGTCGCCGATGGGCGCATCGAGGCGAATCTCGGCCGCGTTTAGAGTCTGAAGAGACTCGATCAACTCGGGCGTCAGGTCCGTGGCTGAACTCAGTTCATCCGCCGTGGGCTCACGATTCAGTTCCTGCTTGAGGCGCTCTTTCTCGCGAAAGATGCGCGCAAGGTCTGAGGCCCGGTTGAGCGGTACCCGAACCGCACGCCCGTGGTTGGCCAACGACGCCAGGATCGCCTGACGAATCCACCAGACCGCATAACTGATGAACTTCACGCCCTGCTCGGGATCGAATTTACGTGCAGCCGTAACCAGTCCGACGTTGCCCTCTTGGATCAAGTCCGTAAGCGCAACGCCACGGTTCTGGTATTTCTTGGCCACACTGATGACGAATCGAAGATTCGCTCGTGCTAGCTCTTGGATCGCGTCCTGGTCACCCTTCTGAGCGAGTGCGCCGAGCTCTTTCTCCTTGTCCGGAGTGATCAGCTCGTGGCGACTAACGTCCCTCAGATATTGATCCAGGGCGGTCTTTTCTTCGATGCTAGCGTCGAAGCCGGCGAGAGGATTACGTCCCTTCCGCTTTCGCGTGGCTGGCTTTCGCGGTTTTGTGGCTGGCTTTCGCGGTTTTGCCGTAGCCATCGAAAATCTACTCTCCTAGTACTCGGGTTTCTAGCTGTCGCCCGGTCGGTCTTGGGCCGGGTCGCTGCAAGCGCATAGTATGCAGCCATTCAAGATATCGGCACACCTAGTTCTTGTCCACATGTTCCTGTAGCCATTTGGACATTCTATCCAGATGGGCGTGGTCGACCTCAGGCCCACTGTCGACCGCCCGCGGAGTCACTCAACCCTCTCGTCATCCACCCTCGCGCTGCGCGGCAACTGCCTGCGGCCGAACGTGCAGTCTAACCCTCTTCCCTCTTTCAGTTCCTTCTCGAATGCTCTCACGGGGTCCCCTTGGGCCGCACTGCTGGCCACGCGTTCCCGAGCCATTTTGCTTTTGCACATCTCGCTGCGGTTAAGCTTCCTGCTCACCCATCCTCTCACCCTGTAGCGTACTCGGCACTCACGTGGCGGGTATCCGGCACGTCGAACCCTGGCCTGAAGCGCAGACGCAACGAGGACAGCCTTCTCCTCGACGAGCCGAACGGCATCGTCATCGTTGCCGACGGCATCGGCGGGCGCCCGGCAGGCGATGTCGCGTCCGTCGAGGCAGCGCGTGCCGTTCAGGAGAGTCCGACCTCCCTAGGGTCGGCCTCCGGTCCGGGCGAAAGAATGGCCGAGGCGGTCCATAAGGCCAACAGTACTATCTGGGAGGCGGCTCTCGAAGAGCCCGAGCAAGCAGGAATGGGGACCACCGTAACCGCTCTCGCCGTGATGGGTGAGCAGTGGATCGTGGGACACGTCGGCGACAGCCGGGCCTACCCCTTCCGCGATGGTCGGCTTGAGCGCCTCACCAGAGATCACACGGTCGTGCAGGAACTCGTTGAGTCGGGTGCGCTCACAGTCCTCGGCGGCGGGGCACCCATTGCGCCACATGATCAACAGGGCCGTGGGAACCACAGTCGATGTCGAGCCCGATGTCTTCGAAGGGAGAGTCCAAGCCGGAGACATTTTTCTTCTCTGCACAGACGGCCTTGCCGGGCTTGTGACTGATGCAGAGCTCGAGGAGGCCCAGCAGAACCTCACGTTGGGCGGTCTCGAGGATGCCACGGCAAGCTTAACCGCGGAAGCCAATGAACGAGGGGCTCCCGATAATATGACAGTCGGTTTTCTGGCACTTCACGAGGCGGACTGATAGTCCCGAGACACCGGCGATCGTTGTCGCCGATCAGGCCTGGCGGGTGATGCGCCCCAGAACCAGATCGCGGTCCAATGTCCGCCGCTCGAATGTGAACACCCTGAGGACCCGAGTCGTGGTATAGAGCTCCTGGGCTAGACGAGGCAAGTCGATGAGCCCCGGCAGGCCACCCATTCCAAGACGTTGCACTTCGCCCGTGCGCCTTTCGATGAGAAGGTCCAACTGAAACATTGAGCGCTTGGCGGGAAAGTCGATCACGACCTCGCCCGGCTCCAGTCCTACTTCCTCGGCAAGCTGGTCTTCCACCTCTCGCTTCATCGCGGTCTCTGAAATGGCCCAATCTTCCACTGCGCGGTCACCCAGCTCCGCTGCCGTGACTTCGAGCGCGCGCTTCGGAAGCTTCCTGGTTCGGAGCGCAGGAAGCCAACGCGTTGCCAACCGTTCAGCGACCAGGCTGTCCGACTCCCGAGCCCGTCGGCTTATTTCGTAAATCAACTCTTCGTCCGTGGGACCGACCAGCTCCTCCGAGTCCAGCAGTCCGTCTCGCACCGCCTCGTCTACGATCCTCTTGTAGAGAGCGGTAGCCGCACGCACTCCGTGATGCCAGTACACATTTCTGAACATCTGGTACTTGGCGAACAGCAGCGACTCGAGCGCAGCCACCGCCTTTTCGTGTACTCCCACCTCGGAGCGACCGGACGCGGGATCACTGAGAATCGTTATCCCCTGGAGCAGGCGGTCGACGTCCACCTCCCCGTACGGCACGCCGCAAAACCGGGCGTCTCTTTTGAGGTACTCCATCTTGTCGAGATCCAGGCTTCCCGACACCAAACCGGCCAGCGGATTTTGGCTCCGACCACGGATCAGATCGTGGATCTTCGGGCCCGCGTCCGGGGCGATACTAGACAGCGCGTCGTTCAGCTCCGGCGATTCGAAGAAGCGTGCACTGATCGCCTCGTGGTCGCCTGGGAGAAGATCGGACTCCAACTCCTCAAGAGCGTGCGAGAACGCGTAGTGGCCTATGTCATGAAGAAGAGCCGCATATGGCACCAAGAGTGCCTCACTCCCGAGATCGTCGGGCAGGCGACCCGCCTCTTCAAGGCGTCGAATGGCGGTCACGGTCAGGTGATAGACGCCCAGGGCATGGTCGAACCGGGTGTGCGTCGCACCGGGATAGACCAGGTGTGCGAAACCCAACTGGCGGATGTAGCGCAACCGTTGAAAGGCCCGCGTATCCATGATGCGCACGGCGGTCGCATCCAGACGAATCGTGTTCCACAGGGGGTCTCGAACGACCCGCTCTCGGCTCTCGGAAGGCATGGGCGGACGTTAGCGGTGCGGCGCCATCGGGAGCAATGGCCCTTTGGGACAACGCCCCTTATACTGACCGAATGAAAAGCGAAAGTCCTGCAACCCCGATCCCTAGAGGACGTGCCGATCTCCGCCCTCCGGGACCACGTTCGCACCCACGCCGAGAACCGCCCCGGCGTTTACCAGATGCTCGGCGTCGACGGGCATCCGATCTACGCAGGAAAGTCGATTAGGGTCAGGACCCGGTTCCTTTCCTATTTTCGGGCTCCCGCGGGTGACAAGGCCGCCAATCTGATCCGTGAGACGGGTCGAATCCGCTGGGAATACATCCCCAATGAATTCTCTGCATTGGTTCGAGAGATGAAGTTGATTCAGCGCTGGCAGCCGCGCTTCAACGTTCAACACAAGCGCATCTACGCCTTCGTAAAGCTGACCCGCGAGATCGCTCCTCGGATTGTGCCGGCGACCAGGGTCGTCACTGACGGATCACTGTGCTTCGGCCCATTCCCGGCAGTGGGGAAGATGGGGGCCACCGTGCGAGAGCTGGCGCACGCCGTGGGGCTCCGGGACTGTCCGGGACCTACACCTGTCTTCTTCGACGACCAATTGGAGATCTTCAAGGGCGGGCGTACACCGTTGTGCATGCGGGCCCAACTCGGCAGCTGCCTCGCTCCCTGCTGCGGCGGTAGCACCGGAGAAGCCTACCATCGGCAAGCTGAAGTGGCGCGGCGCTTCTTGGACGGTCGCACCCGAGAGCCTCTGATCGGCCTTGAACACCGCAGGGACGAGGCCGTCGCTCGCATGGATTTCGAGTGCGCCGGCCTCCTGCGCGACCGCATCAAGCGCCTACAGACCTTTCAGGATCAGCTCGCCGCCTTCCGCGGTCGCGTCGAGAGCCGGACGTTCCTCTATCGCGTGCCCGGCTTTGCTGGAGACGATCGCATCTACCTAATCCGACGGGGCCGCATTCAACGTGACTACGTGTATCCGCGGTCGACGCGGGACCGGAACCGGGTATCCAAGGCGGTTGAAGAGGTCTTCCGGAGCGTCGACCGAGGGCCTGCGGCACTCCGTCCTCACGAAGCTGCCGATATCCTTCTCGTGGCACGCTGGTTCGAACTTCGCCCCGAGGAGCTGAAGCGAACGGCCATCCCCAAACAGTGGCTGGAGAACGGCACCATCGGGCGGCCGCGGCGAGAAAAACGCACCGTCGCAGCGAGTCGTGGGGCACCCGCGTGACGCGGTCGCTCGAGGGGATACGTGTCGTCGATCTAACCCAGAACCTTGCGGGGCCCTACTGCACCCAGATCCTCGCCGACCTGGGGGCGGAGGTCGTGAAGATCGAACCCCCCAAGGGGGACGCCGCCCGTGCGTGGGGGCCGCCCTTCTGGGGAGAAGACAGCCCACTCTACCTGTCCGCGAACCGAAACAAGCGGAGCGTGGGCCTCGACCTGAAGACAGAACGGGGCAAGGAGATCGTTTGGAGGCTCATCGAGGAGGCCGACGTTTTCGTGCAAGCGCTCCGGGGAGGCGTCGTGGAGCGGCTCGGCCTCGATTATGCATCCGTCAAGGCCAAGCGTCCCTCGCTGATCTACGTGTCTGTGTCCGCGTACGGCGCGAACGGGCCCCTAAAGGACCTCCCTGGTTACGATCCGCTCATGCAAGCGTACTGCGGCATCATGTCGGTCACGGGACACCCGGATGGCGGGCCAGCACGAGTGGGGGGCTCAGTAGTGGATTTCGGCACGGGTATGTGGGCTGGGCTGGGCGTCCTCTCGGCCCTGCACCAGCGCTCCGACACCGGAGACGGCTGCCACGTGTCGACGTCCCTCATGGATACGGCGCTTGGATGGGTTTCATATCACCTAATGGGCCACATGGCCGACGGCCAGATTCCCGGGCCAATGGGATCTCGCTTCGCGATGATCGCGCCTTACGGGGCCTTCCCTACGAACGACGGACAGCTGATGATCGCTGCGGGTAGCGATGCCCTGTTCGGTCGGCTCTGTGCGGCGTTCGACCTACCCGAGCTGTCCGGTGACCCCCTGTATGCGAGCAATCCGAGTCGAGTAGAAAACCGTGACAAACTCTTCACGATTCTCACGGCGAAGACCCGCCAGTACGGCACTCAAGAACTATGGGAGCTCATGGGTGCGAACTCCGTCCCGGCCGCGCCGATCCAGGACATGGCGGCTGTGGTGAGCGACCCACAAGTCGCGGCGTCCGGTATGCTCCCGGCCGTCGACCACCCATCGATCCCGAACTACCGGGACGTGGCGATTCCCGTTCAGTGGAACAACGAGAGGCCTCGCACCAGAACAGTGCCGCCTCGAGCCGGCGAGCACACCCGCGAAGTCCTGACAGAGATCGGCTACTCCTCCGATGAAATCGAAGGACTGCTCGGTGATGGAATCGTGATCGGCTAGACGGTGGCCGGCGCCGCTACGGCCTCGTGAACGCTGTCCATTTCTTCGGCGGCTCCCTCAGGCGGTGAAGTCGCAAGGCTTACTACGATCGTGGCGGCAAAACCGACGATGAATCCTGGGATCATCTCGTAGAGCTCGAAGAACTGCTCCTTGAACAACAGCACCCAGAGGACCGCGGCCAGGAATCCCCCTACCATCCCTGCTATGGCTCCCTCCCTGGTGGTCCTCTTCCAGAACAAAGAGCAGAGCACGACGGGCGTGAAGGCACTGGCCAACCCCGACCATGCGAAGAGTACGAACCAGAAGATCGCTCGCGCTTCGGTGAGCGCGGCCGCCAGAGCCACAACTCCGATGACCACCGTGACGCCTTTCCCAACCAGCGAGAGCCTCCGTTCGCTCATATCCGGATTGTAGATCTGCTGCATGATGTCCCTGACCACCGAAGACGACGCCAGGATCAGGAGCGAGTCTACGGTGGACATTATGGCCGCCAGAACAACCACCAAGAAAATCCCTGTGAAGAGTGCCGGAAAGAGCTCGCTGCTCATCACAGGAAGAATAGTCTCCTGATCGAGGAGTCCCGGGAAAAGCACGCGTCCCGCCATTCCACCGAGCACAGCACCGACATCGAAGATCAGGATGATGAAGACTGCCATCCGACCACCGCGGACGATGTCCCGATGTCCTCGTGCCGCGATGAACCGAGTGAGTAGCTGCGGCGCCCCCATGAAGGCCAGCCCAATCGCGATGAACCCCGCGACGTCGATGACACCCCTCAGACTGAAGCCGTTGGCGCCCATCAAGCCCAACAGGTTCGCATCCTCGGCCCGAAGACCGTCCATCATTGGAACCCATCCACCTACCGCCGTGATTCCTACGACCGGGAGCACCGCCAAGCATATGAGCATGAGAACGCCCTGGAGCAGGTCGCTATAGGCTACAGCCTTGAAGCCCCCTACGGACGTGTAGTAGAGGATTACCGCCGCGCCAATCCAAACCCCCGTCGAATAGCTGGTTTCCAGGAAGGAACTGAAGGCCTTGCCGGAGGCCGTTAGCTGAGCAGCCGTATAGGCCGTGACCATGCTCACGATGATGACCATGCTGATGACGCGCATCACGTGACCGACGTCGTGGAAGCGCGATTCCAGATAGTCCGGGACGGTGATCGAGTCGTATCGGTCCGTGTACTCCTTGAACGGCCGGGCCACGAATTTCCACGCGATCAAGACACCGATAAACTCACCTAGGATCACCCACAAAGCGTGAACTCCGACGGCGTACCCCATGCCCGTAAGGCCGAGGAGTAACCACGCGCTCTCGCCAGTCGAGGTCGAGCTGAAAGCGATGACCCAGGACGGGAGTTGCTTCTCGGCTACGTAGTAGCCCGCGACGCTCCCCGACGACTTGCTGCCCCAGGCGCCCAAGACCAGAAGGACGATCAGATAGACGACGAGAACCGCGATGATGACGGTCACGGACTAGTCTCCTGTCTGGTGTAGGAGCCGAAGCTATCCGACACTGGCAGCCTCGACGCGTCGACAGGCCCTCTCTAGGCGCTCGAGTCCTTCATCCATCTCGGCCTCGGTGATTAGCAGCGACGGTCCAAGACGGATGACGTGTCCATGAAGGCCTCCAACTCCGATGAGCAGGCCCTCAGCCTTGGCCGCCTCTAGCAGTGCCTTGGTCTTCTGCGGGGACGGCTCCTTTGTGTCGGGATCTTCCACCAACTCCATGGCCTGCATGAGTCCCATCCCGCGAATCTCGCCGATCCAGCGGAAACGCGCATACAACTCCATGAGGCCGGAGTAGAGTTGTCCGCCCCGCTCCTTGGCCCGCTGCGGGACATCCTCGTCCACCATGACTTCGAGGGTAGCAGCCATCGCAGCCATGGATACGGGGCTGCCCCCGAAAGTGGAGATCGTCTTTGCCTTCCAAGACGCCGCGATGTCGGGCGTGGTGATCGTCGCACCTACCGGCATCCCGTTCGCGATCCCCTTGGCCATGACCATGATGTCGGGTTCCACACCCGCGTGCTCGATGGCGAACCATCGCCCACCGGAGCGGCCAAAGCCGGACTGCACTTCGTCGGAGATAAATAGTCCGCCGTGCGAACGGATGACCTCGGCAGCACGCTCGAGGTATCTCGGGGGCGGCACGATGTATCCGCCCACGCCCATGATCGATTCAACGATGAAAGCCGCCGGTCGACCGTTGGTCGTCGTCCGAATGACATCTTCGAGGTCGTTGATGAACGCGTCGGTGCAGCTCTCATCGCACGGCTGCTTGAAGGGGCAGCGGTACTCATAAGGGGTGATCGTGTGCTTGATGCCCGGGAAGGTGCTGGCCATGGGCCTCCAGGAACTCACTGCGGTAATGTTGCTGGCTAGGAAGCTACGGCCGTGATACGCCTGCCTAAGCGCAATGATCTCCGTCCGGTCCGTGTGCAGGCACGCCATGTGAATGGCGGTCTCGATAGCCTCCGTACCTGAGTTCGTGAAGAAGGTCTGGCTGAGTTGGCCGGGTGCGATATCGGCGAGCCGCTGAGCGGCCTCGACCTGTGGTTCGGTCACGTAGAGCGTAGAGGTGTGACCAAGGCGGGCCATCTGCTCCTGTGACCGGGCCACCACCTTCGGATTGCAGTGACCAACAGACGTGGTGAGGATTCCGCCGAACAGGTCGAGGTACTCCCTACCGTCCACGTCCCGCACACGGACACCCTCGGCCTCAGCGATGACGACCGGCTCATCGTACAACGCCTTGACCGCAGGGAAGATGAATTCCCTCTGACCCGCCATGACGGCCTGGCTCTTCAACATCGTCTCAGCGACGGTGGTCTCCATGCTACCTCCAATGTTGTTGCGCGGGGTGGCAAACCCAGATATGCCAAATGGCCTCTCGACTCGATCGATCGGCTCAGATCAGACCGGAGTCTAAGTGCTGCTGGGAAAGGCGTACGTTGTGCCTTCCCGGACACCCGCCGATGGCCAACGCTGTGTGATCGTCTTGCGACGGGTGTAGAAGCGCACCCCATCGGGTCCGTAAGCGAACAAGTCACCGAAGAGCGAGCGCTTCCAACCTCCGAAACTGTGATAGGCGACCGGTACCGGAAGGGGGACGTTGATCCCCACCATGCCGGCCTTGATGTGATCGCTGAAGTAGCGAGCCGCCTCTCCGTCGCGGGTGAAGATGCACGTGCCGTTGCCGAACTCGTGCGCATCCGTGATGTCCATGGCTTCCTGCATGGTCTCGGCACGCACGATGCAGAGGACTGGCCCGAAGATCTCATCGGCGTAGATGTGCATCTCAGGCTTCACATTGTCAAAGAGACAGGCACCGAGGAAGAAGCCGTCCTCATGGCCGGCTACTTCGAGACCTCGACCGTCGACTACTAGGTCCGCGCCTTCCTCCACACCCAAGTCGACGTAACCGCGGACCTTCTCGTAGTGCTCGTTCGTTACCAGCGGCCCCATATCGTTCCCCGCTTCGCATCCGGCACCAACCTTCATGTGCTCAATGCGCTCGGAGAGTCCCTGGATCAGAGCATCGCCGGTCTCCTGCCCGACGGCCACCACGACGGAGATCGCCATGCAGCGCTCGCCGCACGAGCCATAGGCGGCCCCCATCAACGCGTTGACCGCATTCTCCATGTCGGCGTCAGGCATCACGATCGCGTGATTCTTGGCGCCCCCCAGAGCCTGGACTCGCTTCCCATTGGCGGTGCCGGTCCGGTACACGTGTTCCGCAATGGGCGTGGATCCCACAAAGCTGATGGCCTGAACGCGCTCATCGCTCAAGAGCGTGTCCACCGCCTCCTTGCCGCCGTTGACCAAATTGAAGACACCATCCGGAAGGCCGGCTTCTTTGAGCAGCTCGGCAGCGAGCATGGGAGCGCTCGGATCCCTCTCGGAAGGCTTGAGCACGAAGGTGTTTCCGCACACTAGCGCGATCGGATACATCCACATCGGGACCATCGCCGGGAAGTTGAACGGCGTGATGCCCGCAACCACACCCAACGGCTGAAACTCGGACCAGCTATCGATCGCCGGACCGACATTCTTGCTGTGTTCACCCTTGAGTAACTCTGGAGCGCCGCAGGCGTACTCGACGTTTTCGATGCCACGCTGCAGCTCCCCCGCCGCGTCCTCGAGAACCTTTCCGTGCTCCTGGCTCAGCAAAGCCACCAAGCGATCGGCGTTCTCCTCGAGCAACTCCTTGTAGCGGAACATGATGCGCGCTCGCTTGGCCGGAGGTGTGTCCCGCCAGGCCGGGAAGGCCGCGTGGGCTGCAGCAATCGCCTGCTCGACGGTCTCCTTCCCTGCTAGAGCAACCCGTCGGACGACCTCCCCACCGGCCGGGTCGTACACGGCCTGAGTGTTCTCCGAATCCGCTACCAACCGTCCGTTGATGAAGTGGCCGACCACCGGAGTTTCGGTACCCGTCTCCCTCGCCGTCATTGTTTCAGTCATGGCTTAGAGCCCTCCGCCCGTGACCCTGGCCAACGCTTTCTCGATGTCTTCGTCGCCCGGCGCCAGTTCGAGGGCTCGCTCGTACGCTGTGATGGCCGCCGCCGTGCGTTCTTCGAATGCATTGATTTGACCCTTAAGCATCCACGAGCCGATCGACTCAGGATGATATCGGAGATTGAGGTCCACCACGGCCAACGCCGCCTCGGCATCATCTCTGGCGAGGGCTTGCGCCACTCTTTCGAGCGGACGAGGGCCAAAGTCGTAGGAACCCCCTCCGAAGTATTCCTCGCGCAGTTCGTTGTAGCGCGCCTCGAGAGCGGAGTAACCACCCTCCTCGGCAGCCCAAGTCATTTCTTGGTCGAGTGTGGCTGGCTGGGGCCTTCCTGAATGGCAAGTGATACAGCCGACCTCGAGGTTGTGATCGCCCCGATTGGCCAACCTGTTGATATGATCGCCATTGATCGCCTGAACCATCGCCATCATCTCGCGGGCCGTTTCCTTCGGGGCCCTGTCGTCGGCCGCGTAGTCGTCATCGCGGTCTTGGAACGTCAGATGGCAGTACGAGCACCTCACCCCTAAACCCGCCGTGAAGTTACGCATGATTCCGACCAGCTCACGGCGGCTGATGTCTTCAGGCAGTACCTGAAGGTTGGTGAACTCGTCAGGGATTTGAGCGGCGACCGGCGTGGCCATGAAAGAAACGGCCAACAGCGCCACAAGGGCACCGGAAGAAAGGTGGTATCTGACGTCGACGATCACGACTGTCCTCCATGGAGCGGCATCATTTGAGACGGGGCTTTCCGTGGCGCCCAAGAATACACGGCACGGTCCCGCACCGCACGGGAACCATGCGCCCATTGCGCCCTCACCCCTCACCCATTTTCAGAATTCTGTCGAACTCCTTCTTCCGCACTGGCTGAACAGAAAGACGAGAGTTGTTGACCAGAACCATATCCGACAGGGCCTTCACGGCTTTGATGTCATGCAGTGAGACCTCGGATTTCAGCTTTTTAACGAACTGAACGTCCACCATCCACCAACGCGGCTTTTCCTCGTCCGACTTCGCATCGAAGTACTTGTTCTTCTTGTCGAACTGCGTGAAGTCCGGATAGGCCTTTTTTATGACACGAGACACGCCCACTACTCCGGGCGGCGTCTGCTGACTGTGGTAGTAGAGGACCTCGTCGCCCTTCTCCATGGCCATCATGTGGTTCCTGGCCTGGTAGTTCCGAACACCCTCCCAGTAGGTCGTCTTGTCCTTCTTTAGGTCGTCGATGGAGTAGACGTGCGGCTCACTCTTCATGAGCCAATAGGACTTCGCCATGTCGTTCGTTCACTCGGTTCGAGGGCGGGTAGCTCCGGGCGCCAGTAAGGGGCGGGTGGGCACTCCTGCAAATCGTCTATCTACGGGCTCAAAGAGTACGGCGAATAAGCGATTCTTGACAACAGCAGGCAGAGTGGAGGCGTCGGACCAGCTAAAAGCATCAAGGGATGACGGCCACCTCGAAACAGAAGCGCCGATCCGGAATCCCTACTGGCTCGGCTAAGACAGTCCGCCCTACTTCGGCCCAGCCTCCTTCACACCGTCCGGCACCAACGCCTCGAACTGCCCGAAGTTCTCCCTGAACATCGAGGCCAGCTTCTGGGCGGCGGCATCGTACTCGGCGCCGTCGGACCAGGTACCCCTCGGGTTCAACACCTCGGTCGGCACATCCGGCACCTCGGTCGGAATTTCCAATCCGAACACCGGATCGGCCTCGGTGGCGACGCTATCGAGAGCACCCTCCAGGGCGGCGCTGACCATGGCCCGCGTGTACGCGAGCTTCATGCGGCTTCCGACGCCGTAGCCACCACCGCTCCAGCCGGTGTTCACCAGCCAGACGTTGGAGTCGTGTTCGCGCAGCCGCTCGCCGAGCATTTTGGCGTACTCACCCGGATGCCTAGGCAGGAACGGCGCACCGAAGCAGGCACTGAAGGTGGCCTTCGGCTCGGTGATCCCCCGCTCTGTGCCGGCGACCTTGGCCGTGTAGCCCGAAACGAAATGGTACATGGCCTGCTCGGGAGATAGCTTGGAGATCGGAGGCAACACACCGAACGCGTCGGCCGTTAGGAAGACCACGTTCTTGGGGTGCCCACCTCGACTCGGCTCTACGGCGTTGGGGATGTAGTGGATCGGGTATGACGCCCGGGTGTTCTCGGTGAGGCTGCCGTCGTTGAAGTCGATCTCGCGGGTGTCTTCGTCGAGAACGACGTTCTCAAGAATGGTCCCGAACATCTTTGTGGCCTGGTAGATCTCCGGCTCACCTTCCCGAGACAGCTTTATGGTCTTCGCGTAACAGCCGCCTTCGAAGTTGAAGATCCCCCCGTCACCCCAGCCGTGTTCGTCGTCCCCGATCAGTCCCCGTTCCGGGTCGGCCGAGAGGGTGGTCTTGCCCGTGCCCGACAGGCCAAAGAACAGGGCGGTCACCCCGTCGTCGCCCACATTGGCGGAGCAGTGCATCGGAAGCACACCCTGGTCGGGCAGCATGTAGTTCAACACCGAGAAGATCGATTTCTTCATCTCACCGGCGTAATTCGAACCACCGATCAGGACTTGGCGCTCCTGAAAGTTCACGACGATGAACGTGCCGCTGTTGGTCCCGTACTTCTCGGGATCGGCGAGGTATCCCGGCGCATGCAGGATGGTGAACTCGGGTTGGAAGTTCACGAGTTCCTCTTCCGAGGGGCGCAGGAACATGTTGTAGGCAAACAGGTTGTGCCACGCCTTGTGGTTGATCACCCGCACGTTGAGTCCGTGGCTTGGATGAGCACCCGCCCGAGCGTCCCGCACGAATAGCTCCTGCTCGTTCAGGTATGCAATGACCTCCTCGCGCAGCGCGCAGAAGTGCTCCTCGCTCATAGGCACATTCACTGCACCCCAATCGACGCTATCTCCGGTCGCGGACTCCTTCACAGTGAACTTGTCGTTTGGCGAGCGCCCCGTATGCGGGGCCGTAACTGCCGTGAACCCACCCATGTGGGCCAGTCGCCCTTCGCCTCTCGCCAGGGCCTGCTCATAGAGCTGGGCCGGAGAGAGATTCCAGTGCACGTCCCTTTTGGGCTCGAGCCCGTGGGTTTTCAGCCCGGCGCGGGCCGAAACCTGCCCGCCAATCACCGACGGAGTGCCCTCGGTCTGTGTCGCCATGGATCGCTCCCTCTATTCCTTCTTTTCAGTGGATCTCAGTGCGAAAACGTGCCGTACCGTCAAGCAAAGCGCAGCTAAGTTTCTTTAGATCAGGCTTGCGCGTCTACCGCTGCCAACGTGACGAGATCCCCGAGGCCCAACACCGCCGTACCATTCGAGACCACATTGCCTCGTGCCGTGTACTTGAAAACGTCGTCCGGCCGTTCGTAGATCTCGAGACAGGGGACTGCGACTCCCGGACTGTAGGCGAGCGACAGTTCCCTCCGGGTGCCGAGGGACTTGGTGGGAATGACTTCTATTTTGCCGGGCCGGCCCTTGGTATGATAATCCAAGGCTGCTTTGCTACGAGCATCCATTCGGAAGCCTTACGCAGAGGGAACGTTTAGGTTAGCCGGGCAAGACCGAGTGTCAATCACCACCGCTGGAGAGTAGATGGCCCATAGTTTTTGTAGAGCACTGATCCTGATCGCCGCGTTGGGGGCCGCGACCCCGAGCAGCCTAGTCGGGCAGGAATGTGCCGAGGGCCGAATTTCCTTCATTTTCGTCAACAGCCGTCCGGTTTTTGACACCGCCAATCTCTCCAGCGGCAAGTCCTTCGGCTGGTTCTTCGACTTCGCCAACTGGCTCCACATGGAGACCGACGAAGACTTTATCGGTAGGGAGATCCTCTTGCGGGTCGGCGATTGCTACGACGCATTCCTAGCCTCCGAATCGGAAAGGATCATTCGCCAGCTGGGCTTCATCGCTAGTGTGGATGTCTTCGCGGTGCCACAGGCCGACGGATCGGTTCATGTGATTGTGGATACGCAGGACGAGTGGACCCTTCAGGTGACGGTCAAGGCACGCTTCGACGAAGGATACGAGTTCAACGGGCTCGACGTGACCGAAGAGAATGTGCTCGGCAAGGGGATCTCGGCGCGCGGCTTCTACCGCGAACGCCGGGAGGCTCGTGAAATTGGGGGCGAACTCCAGACGGCCCGCTTTCTAGGTACTCGATGGGACGCCCAGCTTCGCGCCGGCGAGACCCGCGTCGGTCCTTTCTTCCAACAGGCGTTCGTATACCCGTTCGTCGGTGAAGTCGGACGTTATGCCGCCACCCAGTTCTACACTCGCAGAGAAGACCTCTTCGCGTACTCCCTTCCGGACGGCGGCGAGTATACGCACGTCGTCGCTCCGTTCTTGAGGGAACGAACGGTGTTAACCGTCGCGGGAAGGCTGGGTGAGGCGGGTCGGCTGACGACACTCGGGATCGGCATTTCCCGGGAAAACCTCGACTTCGCGCGATTCGCCGATGGCCCAGAAGTCGTGCGGAATAGAGACTTCGCGAACACTGAACCGGCCCCGACGGAGTTGTCTGGACCCATCTCGTCGCAGATCCAGGGCACATCGGCGACGCGCCTGAACCTCACACTCGGTCAGCGACACCTACGCTTTGAGCGACGGGCGGGCCTCGACGCGCTACGCGGTGTTCAGGACGTACCGGTCGGAAGCGAGGCGACGTTGACGCTCGGCCGCAGCCTCGGCTTCCTGGGCCCGGACATAGAGAAAGAGGACAACGACTTCTTCGGAAGTGTCCGTGTTTTTGGAGGACTGGCCCCAGGGCGGTGGGTACTAGCGGGAACTGTGGCCTTTCAAGCTCGTCGGGTCTACGGCGGTCCGCGCGAGGGATGGCGAGACGCCATCGGTGAGATCGACATCTTCACGTATTGGCAGCCAGCGGCGCTTCATAGACACACCTTCTTCGCCCGCGTGTCAGGCGGGTCCGGGTGGTCCATGACCGTGCCCTTCCAGCTGACCTTGGGGGGAGCCTCCAATCTCAGGGGATACACGCAGGACCATGCGCCGGGAGGCCGTCGTCTGATGGCGTCTCTCGAGGACCGTATGTACCTGTGGTCGCCCGGCGGCGGGCTCTTCGACTTGGGGCTGACTGCCTTCGTAGACGCCGGGGCGGTCTGGCGAGGCGAAGCGCCTTTTGGCTCCGGCTCCGGCCTGGGGGTGAGCGCAGGGGCTGGCCTCCGTATCGGTTTCCCCGGAGGCACCCGCGGCGTCATGCGAATCGATCTGGCGTTTCCGATCAACGGACCCGACGCGTTTACCGAGCCCGTATTTCGGGTAACGGCGTCCGAGCTGCTCGGGCTACTCCGGGGGCCGGCGGACTTTCAGCTGAGCCGCAGTCGGCGTTAACAAGGATGCACGAAAGGGCACGTCTCGGGTTCATTTCAAGCCTCAGCACGCTGCCACTTTGGCGGTTTCGTCCTCGTTCGTGGCTTAGATCTACGGCTCCAAAGAAAACCTTTGACTCCGCAAACACACCTTTATAAGTTTCACACCCTTTCGCATGGTTCGGGTTAAGCCCTTTTCGCCGCCTCGTTTAGTGGGTCGCTTCATGCTGAGGGCAAAACGTTTTTGCAAATAGAAGACCCCCTCTCACTCCAAAACGAGGCGCCCGGAACGAATGTTTTCGACTTCCCGAGGCCTGGACTCCTTCGATCAATATCTGCAAGACGTCGAGAAATACCCACTCATCCAGGATCCCGCGGAAGAACGCGCCCTGGCTCGCCGTGCCCGCATCGGTGACAAGGAGGCCGCTGAGCGCCTCGTCACTGCCAACCTCCGTTTCGTCATCTCCTATGTGAAGAAGTACCAGGGTCGCGGTCTTGGGCTCGCCGAGTTGGTATGCATCGGCAATGAGGGGCTTCTCAAGGCGGTGAAGAAATTCGATCCGGACAAGGGCGTGAAATTTATCTCGTACGCCGTCTGGTGGATCCGACAGACCGTGCTTCAGGCTCTGGCAGAGCAGACGCGGTCAGTCCGCATCCCGCTCAACCAAAATTCGAACTTGGCCAAACTCGCACGGATCGATACGGCGCTCACGCAGCAGCTGGGACGCTCGCCGACCATCCAAGAGATCTCGCGCGAGATGGAAGAGCCCATCGAAACCATCCGCGCTCTCCGCCGAGTCGCCGCCAGTGAGCTCAGTCTCGACGCTCCCATCGATCGAAGCGACGGCAACAGTGCCAGCTTCGGCGAAAGGTTTGCGGGAGCCGAAGCGACCGACATCGAAGAGGACGTCGAGGCGATTGCCCGTCGTGACTTTCTCGAGACGATGTTCGACAGCTACCTCACCGAGCGGGAACGGAAGATCCTTTATCTCTACTACGGTCTCGACGACGGCGAAGAGCGCACGCTGGAAGAAATCGGATCTTTGCTGGGAGTAACGCGCGAACGAATTCGACAGATTCGCAACCGTGCGTTCGAAAAGCTCAGAGAGAGCCCGCACGGCGATTCTCTTTCGGGATTCTGGAGCGCGAACTGACGCTCAGCCTCCGTTTGGTTAAAAAAACCTCGTCCGATTGCGGACGGGGCTTTTTTTTCGTCCGGTGTGTAGGCAGCGATCGCCCGCGACGTTCCGGTCGAGGCTGCAGGGAACCGGGCTCGTAGGGGGGGCGTACGATCTGCATGACCCACAGGCACGGCCCATCCCTCTTAACCAGGGTGTGGCATCTCAGCACCGCCACTTCCCTACTCTGGCTATTCTTCACGCCGGGACTCGACGCGCAGTCCGGCGGCGACTGGAACGGCACGAGGGCGCTCGAACTGGTGGCACAGGCTAGGGACCTCCGACAGGCCACGGCGGTCGATTCGACGTTGCATGCCTATCAGGCGGACGCTAGGGGCTACGTCTATTTCTTCCTCGACCGACCCGACACCGATGAACGCAGCCTAGTAAAGACCGACCAGATCGCCCTCGAGCTCTTCTGGCGAGCCCCGAATGAAGCCAAGCAGCGCGTGGTCGGACTCCGGGACGAGAAACAGCTTCCGACGAGCATCAAGTATCACTTGGACCACCTGACCGTGGTTCAGGACGACTTTGGGGACCTGATCCGGTTGGGCGACGGAGACGAGGTGGCCGCCGTAACCCATCCAGCGGCGCCGGCCGCTGAGCGGGTGTACGACTTCCGCCTGGCCGACTCCCTCACGGTCTCCCTACCGGGCCCCAATTCGGATATCCGTGTATACGAGCTAGAGGTGCGGCCCAAAAATCCCGACGCTCCAGGAGTGATCGGGACCCTCTTCCTGCAACGAGGCTCGGGCGCAATCGTCAGGATGAACTTCACGTTCACCCCCGCGTCCTACGTTGATGGCAACCTGGACTACATCCGCATCTCGATGGACAACTCGGTTTGGGACGGCAAGTACTGGCTGCCGTACCGCCAAGAGGTCGAGTTGAGGAGGGAACTCCCCGTTATCGATTTCTTGGCCGGCAGCGTGATTCGTGGCCGATTCGAGATTCGGAATTATCTGTTCAATCCGCCGTTGGACGACCAGACCTTCGCGGGCGGACCCGTGTCATCGGTGCCCCAACTCGTCAGGGAGAACTTTCCTTTCGAGGCCGGACTGTACGATCAGCTCGACGAACAGGGCCTGGAGACGTCCACCGACATTGAGAGCATTCGCAAGCGGGCGGTAGAGGTCGCAGGCCGTAGATACGTCAGTGGACTCAAGCCGTCTCGACTGTACGTGCCCTTCGTTTCCTCAATCTACAGGTACAACCGAGCGGAGGGGTCTTTCGTGGGAGGTGGTGTGGCCTCGATGCTGGGACCTGCCTGGAGGCTGAAGTCGAATGGGGGCTATGCCTTCGGACGTGGTAAAGGCCAGGTCTCGGCCACCCTCGCCCAGGTGCCGTCCAGTCCAGGGCCGGGCCTCCGCTTCGGATGGAACGAAGTGAAGGACGCGAGCGGTCGACTACCCGGGGCCAGCCCATCACTGAACTCTTTGGGCGGCCTGCTGGCCGGCGAGGACTACATGGATCCGTATTTCTCCTCCAGCGCCGAACTGAAGTACGACTGGTTGGTCGGGTCGTTGGGCACTTTGCGCCTGACCGGTATTCTGGAGCGCCATCGTTCCGGGGAGAACGTGGCCCCCGAGAGACCCACGGGGACGGGGACGTATCGATCTGTTCTGCCCATCGACGAAGGAGAGGGGTGGGCACTAGAGGCCTCCTATGCCAGAAGGCAGGACGGCCGCGGTATCACGACCTCTGCCGAAGCTCGCGTCGGCGAGTTCAAAGGGCAGAGCTACGCTTCACTCTGGTGGGAGTCGACGGTCGTTCGTCAACTCAACTGGTCCCAGGCCACAATAGAGGGCAGCGTCCTATTGGGGCTTTCGTCCGAGACTAGTCCGGTGCAATCCCTCTACCTCATGGGGGGTCGCCATACCCTTCCAGGCTATGCATATCGCTCCTTCGTCGGTGACCAGATGCTACTCATGCGAATCGAAGGCTCGCGGCACGTCTTCGCGCCCTGGTTGTCCTTGAGGGCTTTCGGGGTCACCGGAAAGACCGGCTTCGGTAGTCGATCGTTACCTGAGGGGTGGCCAGCCCAGAGCACGCGCGGCTTCAAGACTTCCGCAGGATTGGGCATCGGGATCGGATGGGACCTGCTTCACCTCGACGCGGGGCGCGGGCTCAACGAGGGCGGAGAATGGGAATTCGTCCTGTCGGTACAACGACGTTTCTGGGAGTGGTTGTAGAAGAGGGGAGGGCTTCCCCCGGGGGAAAACGCTGAGCGGATGCCCGAACCTGCTACGCCGCTGCCTCCACCACCTCGCTCTCCTTCGACGAGAGCAATACGAGCCCCCTGACGTTCACGTCGGCGGAGGGGATGCTGACCCCATCCCTCTCATACGTGTCGTATCCCACGCGACCCTCCACATAGATACGGTCGCCCTTCCGCACGTTGTCCTCGGTGAACTGGGCCAAACGAGCCCAGAACGTGAGACGGTGCCAGTCCGTTCTTTCTTCGGCTTCTTCCCCGAACGGCGGACGGCTGGTCGCAAGCGATAGATGGACAACCTTGGTGCCGCTCTTGGTCTCCCGGACGTCAGGGTCTCTGCCCACGCTGCCCACGAGCGTGATCTTGTTGACGGTACGGCTCATTCTGCTCCTCCCACGTGTGGTATTCCGGCCATGGGGAAGGGACAGACGATTCCGCTTCCTTCAGTGGGCTGGATTGGAACAGAAAGGTGAGGGAGGGAGACGGGCATTTGGATGGCTACACGAGACCGCGATGCGGTAGACCTGATCGGTTGTCGGCCTACCCTTTGGTGTCGTACCAGGACGTTCCCACGCCACCCTCGGCGACCAACGGAACGTTGAGCTCCATGGCGCCCTCCATTTGGGCGACCACGAGTTCGGCCAGCGCTTCCTCCTCGCCCACGGGCACCTCGAACAGCAGCTCGTCATGGACCTGAAGTAGCATGCGCGCGCCTGTGTCGGCTTCGGCCAATGCCTGGGAAACGTCGAGCATGGCCTTCTTGATCATATCGGCGGCGGTGCCCTGAATGGGCGTATTCTGAGCAACCCTCTCACCAAACTGCCGAACATTCCAGTTCTTGGCCGTCAGCTCCGGGACGTAACGGCGCCTACCCATGAGAGTCTCCACAAAACCGCTTTTGTGGGCTTTGGCGACTTGCTCGTCGAGATACGAACGAACTCCGCTGAAGCGTTCGAAGTATTGCTCTATGAACGCCTTGGCCTCGTCTCGCCCAATACCGAGCTGCCGAGCGAGAGAAAAGGGGCCCTGCCCGTACAGCGTGGCGAAGTTGATAGTCTTGGCCTGCCCCCGTTGATCGGCCGTCACCTCGTCGAGCGGGATGTCGAAGATGACCGAGGCCGTCTGCTTGTGGACGTCGATGCCGTCGCGGAACGCTGAAACCAGAGGCTCGTCGCCGGAAAAGTGGGCAAGAATCCGGAGTTCAACCTGAGAGTAGTCGGCACCATAAAAGAGGTATCCCTCAGCCGGAATAAAGCCCTTTCTGATCTCACGCCCCAACTCAGTACGGATGGGGATGTTCTGAAGATTGGGATCGCTCGAGGAGAGGCGGCCAGTAGCCGCCACCGTCTGATTGAAGCGCGTATGAATCCGTCCCGTGCGGGGGAGTACCAACTGGGGCAACGCGTCGACATAGGTCGAACGGAGCTTCTCGAGCTCGCGGTACTCCATCATCAAGCGTGGGATCTCATGGCCTTGGGTCGCCAGCTCCTCAAGCACCGATGAATCAGTCGAAGGTCCTGTTTTCGTCCGCTTGATGACCGGGAGCCCCTGCTTTTCAAAAAGGATCTCTCGTAGTTGGGGTGTCGAGTTCAGGTTGAACTCCTCCCCGGCCACCTTGTGGATCTCTTCGCGGATGAGGGTAAGGTCGCGATCCAAGCGCTCACTCATCTCCTGAAAGAAGTCGGGGTCGATGCGAATCCCCTCCCGTTCCATTTTTGCCAGGACGGGGACGAGGGGCATCTCCAGGTCGTTGAAGAGCCCGCTGAGGCTCTGCGCTTCGAGATCACTCGTAAACCGCTCGGCCAATCGCAGAGCCGAATCCACCTGTCGTCCGGCATAGTTCCCGGCGACCGTTTGCTCTATCTCAGCGAAGCTGACCCGCTTCTTACCCGTACCGACGATGTCGTTGTACGGCGGGAGCGAGAAGCCGTGAAAGTCCTGACAGAGGGCCCCAAGGTCGTGCGCCCGGCGGCCAGGATCGAGTACATAGGAAGCAATGGTCACGTCGAAGCTGGCGCCCGACAGCGAAACACTGAACCGCTTGAGGGCTACGGCCGAGGCCTTCAGTTCAGCCCCGACCTTCTCGATCTCCGGATCCTCCAGGACTTCGACCAGCGCACTCAGCTCTGGAGCATCCAGGCTCGGAAGATTCGTAATGCCAACGGACTCAAAAGCCAGAGTCGGCTCACCCTGAGGCACATGATCGAAGGAAAGGTAGAAGGTCTCCCCAGGGTCGACTGCAAGCACCAACCCAACCAACCCGGCGCGGTGTGCATCCGGAAACGCTGTGTGCACGGCAAGTGCTAGGCGGCCGGTCCTACGGATTCGGCCGACCAACTCGAGCACTTGGTCCGGCTCGGTGACCAGCACACAATTCAAGGGTTCGGCTGCGGCAATAGCTCCGGAAGCAGCCGCCTGCGCTGATCCGGCTGATCCAGCGACTCCCGTGACCGCTGGAGCCTGAGTCGCGTGACCCTGCGGAGGAGACGGAACTGGGCTGAGGGTGTCGCCGGCCGCACCGGGAGGTGCGAAACGTTCCATCAGCCGGCGGAACTCCATCTCCACGAAAAAGCGGTGCAACCTCTCCTTGTCGGGCTCCTGAACCTTGAGCACAGACAGATCCAACTCCACCGGGAGGTCGGTCATGATGGTCACGAGCTGCTTGGACAGGCGTACTGCATCCGCGTTTTCTGTGAGCGACTCGCGTGCACGCTTCGCAGAGATTTCCTCGGCCCTCTCCAAGATCGTGTCGACACTCCCGAACTCCTCCAGCAGCTTCAGAGCCGTCTTGGGCCCCACCCCTCTAGCCCCGGGAATGTTGTCCGACGAATCACCGATCAACGCCAAGTAGTCGATAACCTTGGTTGCCGGGATACCGAACTTTTCGTGTGCATTGGTCTCATCAACCCACTCGGCCGCCACGCCGTGGGCTCCGCCTCGGCCGGGGTTCAAGAGATGAATCCCCGGGCCGACCAATTGATAGAGATCTTTGTCACCGGACACAATCACCGCCTCGAGACCGGCGTCACGAGCCTTCACCGCCAGGGTGCCAATGACGTCATCGGCCTCGTATCCCTCCAACTCCACCAGCGCGTCGTTGAACCCCGCCACGAGTTCTCTGACCCTCGGAAGACTCGCACGGAGCTCGTCGGGCATCTTCTCACGAGTGGCCTTGTATTCCGGATAAACTTCCTCGCGGTGGCTATTGCCGGCGTCAAAGACGACGGCCAGATAGTCCGGCTGATACTTGTCCCGAATCTCGATCAGGAAGTTCGCGAAGCCGAAGGGTGCTGACGTGTTCTCCCCTTGGGAGTTGGTCAAGGGGCGGTTAATGAAGGCGAAGAACGCCCGGTAGATCAACGCGTACGCATCGATCAGGAAGAGGCGCGGTGCCTCTTTGGTGGGGACGTCCATTGCCTAAGAAGGCAGGGGTCGCGGAGGTGTCATGGGTCACGGAATCTAGACCAGGCGCCCAAGAGCGGCCAGCAGGACAATGCGTGTCCGCGCCGGTCCAACCCTCATGCCCTTCCCGCCGTCCAACACGGAGCACAAGGAGGCTCCATCTCGAAGCGGGGAAGACGATGAATTCACGAACGAAACTTCTGATAGCAGGTATCGCCAGTCTTGCTCTTCTGGGTATCGCGGGCGCAAGAATTCAGACTCGCCTCTCGGCACACGGCAGCCCGTAAGGGACGCAGGTGGTGGCGGAACAGAAGGACGCACGGCGCAGTTTACGTCACATCTCCTTCGGCGAGCAGGTATTCTCTCGTCGATTCGACGTCGATGACGGACGACTCGAGGTGAATCTCGCGGACGCCGACGTGGTCCTAGAAAACAGCTCGGACCAGTTCATCGGAGTCCAGGCTTATGTGGAGGCCTCGGACATGGAGTGGGCCACCGAGATCTTCGAGGACATGGACTTCAGCGCGACGGAGCGAGGCAACACGGTCTACGTCGAGGCGGATGACAACAAAACGCCACGTGGGCCGAAAGGTCCGCGGGGCGTTTGTACCGGGACAGGAAGGTCGCTAGGCCCTGATCACATTAGCAGCCTGACACCCCTTGTCGTTCGTGGCCAGTTCGAATTCGACTTCCTCGCCCTCCGCCAATGTGCGAAAGCCGTCCCCCACCATCGAGGAGAAGTGAACGAAGACGTCCTCACCCTCCGTTTGTGAGATGAAGCCGTAACCCTTCGAATCGTTGAACCACTTGACCGTCCCTTTGGACATACCGGTATTCCTTGCGCAGTATGAAACACTAGCTCCCCGATACCCTGGGCTCGCGGTCAACTGAGGGTGCCGACCGGATCTGCCGACCCGCACTTCTAGGTTGTGTCGGTGCCGGTCCCACCGTCAAGCGCTCTCCCCAGAACGGGCGTAGGGCCTCAGTCTTGCCCATAGAGGAAACGATACACGTGCATATTGCGCGTGATGTTCTTTACATATCCCCTGGTCTCGTCGAACGGGATCCGCTCGGTGAAGCGCAGGGGTTCCTCGGCTTCCGGGAGGCGGCGCCAGCGTCGCGCTCGCGTCGGACCGGCGTTGTAAGCTGACAGCGCCAACGGAAGATTGCCTTCCCCATACCGACGATTCATGTCCACCCAGAACGTTGTTCCTAGGTGAAGATTGATCTCGGCCGTTTCCAGGCTTTCGGCGGTAAATCCCCGGATGCCCTGACCCCTTGCGAGCTCCTCTCCGGTCTCCGGCATGACCTGCATCAGCCCAATCGCCCCCGCCGGAGACTTGATGGCCGGAGCGAACGCCGACTCCTGTCGGATCAAGGAAGCGAGGAAGAGCGGCTCGATGCCCGCCTCAGCGGCCTCCCGGGTCACGATCTCTCGGTGGGGGAACGGATACAACACCCGAAGCAATCGACGGGTGTAGGGACTACCCTCTCGAAGCAGTCTCCAGCCGATATTGATTCCGTCGATGGTAAATCCGCGCGCGATCAGGCCATCCGCCAAGTCTAGACTCGACGGCACCGAACTCTCTGCCCGGTCGATAAGGTATCGCACATGACTCTCGGAGGCGTCTTCCAGGCCCGCCTGCGTGAGCATGTCCAACGTACCCAAGCCCCCTCTCAGCCAATCCGCCGGCTCAGACGAGGGCCCTTCCTGAACGTTCGGGTCGAACGGCTTACCTGAGATCTCCGAAACGAGCGCCCCGTAGTAGGAGATGGGATTCTCTGTTTGTATCCGATCTAAGTATTCCTCCGCCTCCGTGCCCCTTTCCAAGGCCTCCAGGCTGTGAGCCGCCCAAAACGCGGCCTGCTCCCAACGCTGCCCCTGCGGAGAGTCGGTCAGGTACTGCTGGAAGACACGCGCGGCGGACTCCACCTCGTTGGCAAGAAGATGCATCTGCCCCAGGCGCATGCGCGCGTGGCCCGCAGAGCCGAAGGTGGGCGCCATCTTCATGGCTCTCTGGAAGCCAGCAAGGGCTTCTGGGTGTTCTCCCCGGTCTTGGGCAGCAGCAGCCCACGCGAAGACGATGTCGACGGCCTGCCGACTCTCCGGGAACCGTTCGATGATCCAACCCTGGATCGTGCGAGCGGCGTCCCTACGGCCCTGCCGCCTCCGAGTCTGAAGCCACTGGTCCAGCACTCGGAGCTCGAACTCGGGGTCTTCCGTCTCTGCGAGTACCCGGAGGTCACGCACGGCCTCATCGTACCGCCCGGTAGCCGATAAGAGGCGAGCAATATCCAGGTCAAGGGACGGATCTGATGGGGCGGAGTCGGCCCTCTGCGTTTCGTAGAGCCGGAAAGCCTCCAATGCACGGCGATTGTCGCGCGCTCGGTCCAGTGTCTGAGCGGACAGGAGAGCGAGTTCTTGGTCGAGCCCGCCGATATCGATCAGACTACTCGCGGCACGCGCCCCGCTTGCGCCGCGAGGATAGGCCGCGAGCGACGCCAGGAGCGCCTCACGCCCGGCGACGGAGTCACCCCTAGCCACCTCCAGCCTTCCGATCGCGGTGAACGACCGGCCGCGACGGGACGCATAAGTCTCGACGTCCAGCGTAGACCTGTATGCTTCGAGGGCCCTGGTGGAGTCCCCCGCCGCCAGAAGCGCTCGCGGCTTGAGGTCCCACGCCGCATCAGCAGCCAGCGAGTCACGGTGAATCCATCTGAGCATCGCGAGCGCATGCTCCAAGTCCCCGTTGTCCGAAGCCCAGTCCGCCACCTCCAAAGCTGTCCAACCCACCAGCGTTGACGATGTCCGGCCCGCCATCTTGATCGCCTCAGAGACGACTTCCCAGCGACCGGCTCGCGCCGCTGAACGAGCCTCGCGCGACGCCTCGGGTGCGCCGACGGCACCTGACGGCTCACGGATCCTGAAAAGACCGAAATGGTCAGCGGCGAGGCCCCAGCGCTCAGCCGCCTCATGCCCCCTCGCCAACAGCCTTCTTCCCTCCGCCCCCTCCAGCTGGTCCAGCCACACGGCCCCGTCGAGCCCTTCTACCACGCCGGACCAATTCTTCCACCCCGCATCCGCTCTTGCCAAGAGAAGCACAGCTAAAGGGTCCACAGACGGGTCCACGCCCTCCGAGTCGCTGCCTCGAAGCAGACGGCTCGCATGCCAAAACCGCCCTGCGTCGAGTTCCGCCCGAGCTGAATCCAGCAGGACGTCGCCTCTAGAGAAAGCCGACCGCTGGGTGTGCGGACCCGGAGTACCGGCCCAGAGAAGGCAAAGAAGCAGAAATGTTCCGGCGAATCTCACCGCTGGTGATCCCTAGAGTAGAGTGCTGATCGAACCAACCGACCATGGATACTAGTGTGGCGCCACAGAAGTTCGCGAGTCGTCGACTGCACAGACCTGCCGAAGACAAAAAAGGGGCCGCCCCATCGGGCGGCCCCCTATGCTCATCGAGCGTGCGTTGGACTTAGCCAGCCGCGCGATCCGCCTCCATGGCGTGGAGAGCATCGATCATCTTCTGTGCCGACTCTTCCATGTCGATAACCAAGCTATCGATACGCGACACGAAGAAGTTGTGCGAAATACTAACCGGAATGGCGATCACGAGTCCGGCCGCCGTGGTCAGCAGTGCCACCTTGATTCCGCCAGCCACGAGCGTCGCCTCAACCTCACCGGCGGCCTCAATGGACTGGAAGGCGATGATCATGCCGACCACCGTTCCGAGGAACCCGAGCAGCGGCGCAACGTTCGTGAGGGTCGCCAGAACAACCAGGCCCTTTTCAAGCTTGCTCAGCTCGATGAGACCCTGATTCTCGATGGCCTTCATCACGCGCTCAGTACCCTCTTCGTGCCGATCCAGTCCGGCATAGAGAATGTTGGCTGCGGGGGCGTCGGAATTCCGAGTGGCCTCAAGCGCCTCTTCGATCCGGTGCTGGGCCAGGAGCTCGTCGACCTCGGCGAGGATCTTCTTGGTCCGAGAAGACTTCATAAGCAGATCGAAGAACTTCCAGACGATCACGACTGCTCCGATAACCACGCAGAGTGCCAAAGGCACACGCATAAAGCCCATGTCGACCCAAAGGTCCGCCGCCAATTCTGACAGAGACTGGTCCGGGGCACCATCCAACCCGGGAATCTGTAGCACGGCACTGTAGACACGCATTACACCGACCAAAGGGACCTCCAGCATAAAATGTTTTTTTACCACCAGCCCCGGGCTGAGAAAAAAGGCTACCGGGACATCCTTTGTTTTCAAGAAGACCGACATTGTGGAGCGGCCCGACAACCCTGTCAAGGCCAGTCAGCAACATCTTCTTATGGCATTCCTTCTTTTATGCAGGCCGCATAGTGGCCTGCCGCCTTTTCCTCCAACCGAGGAACCTCCCCGCTACACATTTTGTCCTTCCCCCGATGCGGACATCGGGGATGAAAAGGGCATCCGGACGGAGGATTCATCGGGCTCGGCACGTCTCCTGACAACACGATACGCTCGCGTGCACGAGTCGTTTTCGGGTCGGGCCTCGGCACCGCCGAAAGCAAGGCTCTCGTATAGGGATTCTGCGGCGACCGATACAGATCTTGGGAGGTGGCAGTCTCCACGATCTTGCCCAGATACATGACAGCCACCCGATCGCTCACGTATTCCACAACGGCCAGGTCGTGGGCGATGAAGAGGTACGTCAGGCCGAACTCTTTTTGTAGGTCCTGGAGAAGGTTGAAGACCTGTGCTTGCACCGCGGCGGCTAGAACTCCCCTGTTCTACTGTCGTATGTCGCTACCCTCCGCTCTCGGCACATATGGCGCTGACTCATAGGCTGCGAGTCAGCTATCTCCGCCAAATCCAACTGTCTGACGCATAGTGTGTGTCCAAGACCCTTGATTCCGCCCGCTCGGCCTCCGAGGGCCCCGACCGATGCCATTCCCCTCCCAACACTCCGCTCAATCCTACCACAACTGCCTCTACAAGAACGTCCCAGGAAGGCACCACATCTAGGATTTCTTCGAGGCAGATCGGGGCGGTACCCTCATCCGCATCGCCGCACAGGTCCGCGAGGCGCTCCTGGCCTGGGCCGATCAAGAGCGACCCGTGCTGCAGAATAGCGCTCCCCAGCCGAGCCTGTGCACTCCCGACGAGCTTGCGGCCAGACACCGTCACTTCCCCCTCAGAGGGATGCTGGAAACACGGCCCCGCATCAAGGGAGAGCGCAGGTGAACCGCCTGGTGCCATTGACGCTGGCACGCCAAGTGAAGCCATTGCGCTGACAAGCCCCTGGTTCACGAGTCTGTAGAGAGCCCGGACGCTCATGCCTGCGGTGATCGGAATCACGACGGCGTAGGTGAGCTCTCGATCGTGCAGGACCGCGCGTCCTCCAGTCGGACGCCGCACAAAGTCGATACCGGCCCGCCTTGCTGCGTCGAGGTCATAGAGCCCCTCCGCTGGTTCATTCCTACCGAACGAGACCGTCGGGCTACTCCACCGGTAGAGCCGGAGCACACCCTCGCCAGGACTCAAGCAGGTCGCCAACGCTTGATCCGCCGCCATGTTGGCGGGGCCTGGGGCCGGGGGGTCAACAACGGCCCGCCACCGGAGCGCACTGGTATCAGGCGTGTGGCGGGCCTTATGGACGGTCGCTGTGGTTGCGGTCAACGACGTAGGGTCAGAACCGCCTGGTCCGCTCAGAACTCGTATACGCCCCGACCCGGCTCCACGATCTCTACCGTAGCCCGGTCGCCCACGAGGGTTCGGAAGTCCTCGACATTCTGATCGATCACCGGCCAGGTGTTGTAATGGATAGGGATGACGACGGATGGCTCGATGAGCTCGATGGCCGTCCCCGCGTCCTCCGGTCCCATGGTGAAATTGTCACCGATCGGGAGAAGGGCCACATCGACCTTCCCCTTGAGGAGTTGCATATCTAGGGTGAGTCCGGTGTCGCCAGCGTCGTATAGTCTCTTGCCCGGCCCGAGATCAAAGAGCAACCCGGCCGGGTTGGTCGTGAAGCCCTCGGCGCCCTCTCCCGCAATCATCCCGCCGTGCTGGGCAGTGGTCATCTTCACGCGCCCAAACGGGAAGTCCCAGCCCCACCCCCGATATGCATGGGATGAACCTTCTCGATGCCTCGGCTCTCGGCATAACTCACGAGCTCGAAAGTCCCGACCAACGTCGCTTCAGTACTCCCGGCAATTTCGAGCACGTCGGCGAAATGGTCGTAGTGACCGTGCGTGCAGAAGATGAAATCAGCCTCGACGTCAGAGGCTTGGATCTGCGTCAAAGGATTGTCGTTGAAGAACGGGTCGATGACGACGCGAGTGCCGTCGTCCGTCATAAGAGTAAACGTCGAGTGCCCGTGATAATCGAGTCTAGCCATCTCCTACCTCTGCATAGGCCTCGATCGGCGGACAAGCGCACACAAGATTCCGATCGCCGTGCACGTTGTTCACCCTCCGAACGGGAGGCCAGAATTTGTGGTCGCGCGTCCAGGGGGCCGGATAGGCAGCCTTCTCTCGCGAGTAGGCATGCTCCCACTCCGAAGCCGTCAGCATGCCCGCCGTGTGGGGAGCGTTCTTGAGAACGTTGTCCTCCGGATCGGCTTCACCCGACTCCACCTCTTGGATCTCGGCACGAATGCGGACAAGAGCATCACATAGTCGGTCCAGCTCCACTTTGGACTCACTCTCGGTGGGTTCGACCATCATGGTCCCCGCCACCGGGAACGACATCGTCGGCGCGTGGAAGCCGTAGTCCATCAAGCGCTTTGCTACGTCCTCATCCGAAATGCCGGTCGCCTTCTTCAAGGGCCGGAGGTCCAGAATGAACTCGTGCGCCACACGGCCGTTCTCGCCCCGGTACAGCACGTCGAACCGATCCTGTAGGCGATTCGCCATGTAGTTGGCGTTCAGAATCGCAGCTTCAGTGGCTCGCCGAACACCCTTCTTTCCGAGCAGCGCGATGTAGGACCACGAGATCACCAAGATCCCGCCGCTACCCCATGGTGCGCTCGACACCGGCAGAATCGCCTGCGATCCACCCGTCTCGATGACGGGGTGCCCCGGAAGGAAAGGAGCCAGCTCGGCGGTCACACAGATCGGCCCCACGCCAGGCCCGCCGCCGCCATGAGGAATGGAGAAGGTCTTGTGAAGGTTGATGTGGCAGACATCCGCGCCGTAGTCCCCGGGACGACATAGGCCGACCTGGGCGTTCAAATTCGCCCCATCCAGATAGACACGCCCACCTCTATCGTGGACGATGTCGCAGATCCGTCGAATCTCGGATTCGAAGACGCCGTGTGTCGACGGATACGTGATCATCATCGCGGCAAGGTCCGAAGCGTACTCGTCCGCTTTGGCCTCTAGGTCGCCGAGATCGATATTGCCATTGTCGTCGCACTGCACAACGACCACTCGCATGCCGGCCATCACCGCACTCGCCGGGTTCGTCCCATGTGCGGACGAGGGGATGAGACAAACGTCCCGATGTCCCTCTCCACGGCTCTCGAGCAGGGCTCGGATCACCAGGAGCCCAGCGTACTCGCCAGACGCACCGGAATTGGGCTGGAGAGAGGTGGCGGCGAATCCGGAAATCTCCGCTAGCCAACTCTCCAAGTCCGAGAGCAACTCTTGATAGCCCTGGGTCTGATCGGACGGCGCGAAGGGATGTATTCCACCGAAGGCCTTCCAGGTCACCGGCAGCATTTGCGTGGTCGCGTTGAGTTTCATCGTACATGATCCCAATGAGATCATGCTGGTGTTCAGCGAAAGGTCGCGACTCTCCAGCTTGTGGATGTACCGAAGCATCTCCGTCTCTGACCGATACTCGTGGAAGACCGAGTGCTCCATGAAGCTCGACGTTCTCGCCATGCCCCCTGGGATCGCCGATGACGCCTCCTGGGACACACCCTCAGCGTTCAGCTTCACTCCGCCACCCTGCGGGCCGCCATCGCTGAACACGTTGAAGAGGTCGTCCAGATCCTCGGGGAGCGTCGTCTCGTCCACAGAGACGCCCACAGTTCCGTCGCCGTAGTCACGGATATTCATACCCAACAAATGCGCACGAGCGATGACGTCATCTGAGGAAACACCGGCCGGGACAACCTGTAGTGTGTCGAAGAAGTGTTCGTGCACCACACTGTGGCCGAGTTCACGGAGTCCGTGCGCCAGCGTCGAGGCCAGGTGGTGGATACGTCCGGCAATTCTTTGAAGCCCCTCGGGGCCATGATAGACGGCGTACATACCAGCCATGATGGCCAAAAGGACCTGAGCGGTGCAGATGTTCGACGTAGCCTTCTCGCGGCGGATGTGCTGCTCGCGAGTCTGAAGAGCCATCCGTAGTGCCGGGTCGCCGTCGACGTCCACCGAAACACCGATGATCCGACCGGGCATCTTCCGCTTGAACCTGTCGTCCGCCGCCATATAGGCCGCATGCGGCCCGCCGAAACCCATCGGAACTCCGAAGCGTTGTGTGGTTCCGACCGCGATGTCCGCGCCGAGCTCGCCCGGGGGCGTGAGCATGGTAAGAGACATCAGATCAGCCGCCATGACGACACCCGCTCCTGCCTCATGAAATGAGCGGCAGAAGGCGCGGTAGTCGTGAATCGCTCCGTCTGTAGCAGGATATTGGACGAGGCCCCCGAAGAGCAGTTCTCCAAACGACTCCAGATCGTAGTTGTCGTGGGCACCTACGACGACTTCGATCCCCAGCGGCGCCGCTCTCCCCTTCACTACGGCGATCGTCTGCGGATGACACACCTCGGAAACAAAGAATCGGTTCCGCTTTTCGTCTCGCGTATCACCCTGAAGCATGACCATCGCTTCTGCCGCGGCCGTGCTCTCATCGAGCAGTGAGGCATTTGCAATTTCGAGACCCGTGAGGTCGATCACCATGGTTTGATAGTTCAACAGCGCTTCGAGCCGCCCCTGAGCGATCTCAGCCTGGTACGGCGTGTACGCCGTATACCAGCCCGGGTTCTCCAAGATGTTCCGCAGAATGACTCCCGGGACCACGGTGTCGTGGTATCCCATCCCGAGATAGGAACGGAAGACCTTATTCTTGGCTCCGATTCCTTCAAGGCGGCGGAGCAGGAGGTGCTCCGGAGAGGCCTCCGGCAGATCCAGGTCTCCTTTCAGACGGATCGAGGCGGGCACCGTCTGGTCCACCAACTCACCAAGAGACGATACCCCAAGCGATGCCAGCATCGACTCAATTTCATGATCACGCGGACCCACGTGCCTAGTGGCGAAGCGACCCGCCGTATCTATATCAAGGGACATGTTATTCCTCTGAATGGTCAAACCACGCGGTAGATCTCGCGGCGTGTCTAGAGAAGGCTATTTACTCGCCGACCAACGCCTCGTAGCCGGCCGCGTCCATGAGGCCGCTCAAAGCGCTCTCGTCGGTGAGTTTGATGAGGATCATCCAGCCAGCACCATATGGATCCGTGTTCACAAGTGATGGATCGTCGTCGAGGGCCTGATTCACCGACACGATCTCACCGCTGAGAGGGCAATAGAGGTCACTTACCGCCTTGACGGCCTCAATGGTGCCAAATGTGGCCATCTTGTCGAAGCTGGCTCCGGCCTCCGGAAGCTCGATGAAGACGACATCCCCCAGCTCTCCCTGGGCGTAATCAGTGATTCCGATCTGATAGACCCCGTCTTCGCTGGTGGCCTTGAGGTACTCGTGCTCCTCTGTATATCGAAGTCCCTCGGGGATCTCGGACATCATTCCTCCGTGTTCTGGGTGTCTGGGGCGGTCACAATAGAGAAGATTTCAGAGAAGCGTCAAGGTCGAGGGCGCGCGGCACGGTTAGCGGGGTAATCCCGGTAGGTCGCCTTTTCACGCCCGACCCGCACGGATAAGTTTCGTGGGCTCGGTAACCAGGCGAAATCACTAAATCAACCCGTTGGGAAGATAGCAGACATGCCCACCACCCTAGCCGATGAAGTACGCCCCGCAATAACGTCGTTAAGCGAAGAAGAGGGGATGTTCCGCGACGCGGTCCGCGACTTCGCCCAGTCCGAGGTCGCTCCGCTCGTTTCCCAGATGGACGCAGCCCAGGAGATCGATGCAGGGCTCCTTCCAATGCTCTTCGAGTTGGGCCTGATGGGTATCGAGATACCTGAGGAGTTCGGTGGCGCCGACTCGACATTTTTTACGTCCGTCCTCGTCGTTGAAGAACTCTCACGGATAGACCCATCCATCGGAACCCTCGTCGACGTGCAGAACACGCTGGTGATTAATGCCCTGAAGCACTGGGGCACGGAACAACTCCAGGCCCACTATTTCCCGCTACTCTCCACCGACATGGTGGGTGCCTATGCGCTGTCGGAGGCCGGAAGCGGATCCGATGCGTTTGCTCTCAGCTGTCGGGCTACGCAGGACGGCGACGATTGGTTACTCACTGGCCAGAAGCTGTGGATCACGAACGGGAAGGAAGCGGGCACGTACATCGTGTTTGCTACGATCGACCCCGAGGCTGGCTACAAAGGCATCACTGCGTTCATGGTCGATCGCGCCAGCGAAGGCTTCACGGTAGGCAAGAAGGAAGACAAACTCGGGATTCGGGCTTCTTCGACGACCGAGATCATCCTCGATAACGTGAGGGTCCCGGCAAATCGGATCCTGGGCGAGGTCGGCAAGGGATACAAGGTGGCAATCGAGACGCTCAACGAGGGACGCATCGGCATCGGGGCCCAGATGGTGGGAACGGCCCAGGGCGCCCTCGACCACACGCTCCAGTACGTGCAGGAGAGAGAGCAGTTCGGTAAAGCCATCAGCAAGTTCCAAGGCGTTCAATTCCAGCTTGCAGAAGTGGCCACTGAACTCGAGGCATCGCGGCTGCTGGTCTACAATGCGGCGCGGCTTCGAGACGCAGGCGAGGAGTTCGTGGTGCCCGCGGCGATGGCCAAACTGCATTCCTCAAGAATGGCCCAACGCGTAACTTCCTTGTGTATAGATCTCTACGGCGGCTACGGGTTCACACGCGAGTATCCTGTCGAAAAATTCTATCGCGATTCCAAGATCGGCACGATCTACGAGGGGACAACCAACATGCAACTCCAAACCATCGCAAAGGCCCTTCTCTCATGATCCCCGGTCTCGGCATATGGGAGTTAGTGCTCATCTTCCTTATCGTGATGGTCTTCTTTGGGGCCAAGCGAATCCCCGTGATAGGACGTGGTCTTGGCGCGGGAATCCGAAACTTCAAGGGCGAGCTTCGTGACGCTGAGGGTCAACCGGACGATCGCGCTCTTGAAGAGCCCACGGAGACCAGTGAGGACACCGACGTCTCCTAGGAGCCGTTGATGGATAAGTCACTCCTCGACAACATCGTTGTCGTGCTCGTTCACCCCAAAGATGTCGTAAACATCGCCGGGGTCATCCGGGTCATGATGAATATGGGTCTGTCGAAGCTCCGCCTGGTGGAACCGGATGACTTCGACATCTACCGCATCGGGGGAATCGCCCACCGAAGCGAAGAATTGGCCGAATCGGCAATGATGTGCCGAACCCTCGAAGAGGCCTTGGCCGACACGTTGCTCGCAGTGGGCACCAGCGCCCGTCCGAGAACAGCCCAGCGCAACTACCTTCGGCCCCGTGCGGTGGCACCCCAAATCGCCGCGAGAGCAGAGGAGGGCCTGGTGGCACTTGTGTTCGGCCGAGAGGACCGCGGCCTGACCAACGACGGACTCGACATGTGCCATTCGATCGCTATCGTACCCACAGCTGAGTACTCGAGTCTCAATTTGGCTCAGGCGTGCCTGGTGCTGTGTTACGAGATTCACCTTGCCATCAGTGACGACGTGCCTCTTCCCGGATACAAACGAGACGTCGGGCCTGCGACGCATTCGGATCTGGAAGAGATGTATGCGGTCCTGGAAAAAGGGTTTCACCGGATCGACTTCTTCAAGGGTGACCGGCATCCAGAAGGAGTCTTGCGGACACTTCGCACCCTACTCTCCCGGGCGGAGCCCGATTTACGGGAAGTACGCATGGTAAGGGCCATAGGCTACGAAATGCAGAGATATTTCGACCGGCAACCACCCCCCGAAGAGCCAACCAGTTAGCCACCGTTTCTGTTGTACCTCCCGCACCAGATCAGTATGTTGGACAAGGCCGAACCTGATGCGAGTGGGTTGTCGCCCACCCCGATGGACACTGCATGCCATCTGCTGAGACCGGTACACGTACGCCTCTAGCAGAACGCTATCGCGTTCTTTTGGATATCGGCCGTACGCTGACAGGTACTCTCAGCGCCGAAGAGCTCTCTCGCAGCTGGCTTGCGCGCGACTAGAAGGTTATCGGAGTACGACACCGAGCTACTCATTCGTCTGGCCGGTCAGGCTTCCGTCGCCTTGGACAACGCGGAGCCGCACGCGAATATCCAAGCCCTGTCGCTTACCGACGTCCTTACAAGCCTCCCGAATCGGCGCCACCTTCAACTCCTCCTCGAACGAGAGGTCGCCGCGGCTCGACGGGGCCGGCGATTGTCGCTTGTGCTATTCGATCCGGATGAGTTCAAACACTACAACGACACACTGGGGCGCATCGTTGGGGGTCAGATTCTGAAGGCGTTCGGACGTATCTTGGCCGACGAGAACCGCGCCATGAACCTAGTCGCGCGCTACGGGGGCGACGAATTCGTGTCGGTCCTGTCTGAGAGCGACGAAGAGGGTGCGCTCGGCTACCTGAATCGGGTCGAGGCCCGCGTCCGAGCCGATAGGGTCCTGGCCCCGCACGGTGTCACCGTGAGCGCCGGATTAGCACACTTCGAAACGGACCAGATGTTGGGGGTCGACAAACTCATCCAGTCGGCGGACCGAAACATGTACCGGCACAAGGACCGCACCGAACGTCGCTGACCTCTTCAACCGACTGGCACGCCCCCTTCAGCTGTCTCGACCTCGAACGTCTCCGGGTCCACCATCGGCTGCCATACCTGAACGACGGGGAACGTGGAGAGGAACCAACGGACGGCATACAGGAACAGCCCGAGGAACATGAGGGCCACCAAGAACTCGGGCGCGCCTAGGGTCGGCGTATCGTGATCACGAATCGCCGGCGCCACCATGAGGTGTTTTTCGAGCCAGAGACCTCCGAAGATTACGAAGGTGACGACCCTGAAGAACGACGCATTCATTTTCGCGTTGCGTCCCATGAGGCTGGCAAACGGCACCACGAAACACATAACGATCACCAACGCCGACAGCTTGCCCCACGGCTCGCCGGCCCGGCGGATGATCCAGGCCTGTTCCCAAGGCAGCTTGCCATACCAAATCACCAAGTACTGGGCAAAGAACAGATACGCCCAGAACACACAGAAGGCGAATGTCAGCTTGCCCAGGTCGTGGAGTTGCTGCCGTCCCATGGTCTTGTCGAAGTAGTCGTTCCGCTTCTTGAGGAACGCCACCGAACAAGCAGTCGCGGCGATACCACTCCAAAATGCCCCCATGAAGAACCACGGGCCCATCATTGTGGAGAACCAGTGGGGCTCCAGCGACATCACCCAGTCGTAGGAGAAGATGCTCATCACCACGGCGTAGGTTATGACGAAAATCGGCCCCATGCGGGTCATGCGCCGATACGAGTCTACCTCTTCGGTCTCCTGGCCATTCCAGCCCTGAGTCAGACGCTCGCGCCATGCCGCTCGCCCCGGATCGCCGTCATCCTCGCCCTTCGCCAACCCCATATCAGGGCGTAGCGCCAAGTAGGCGAAATAGAGAGCCGCTCCGAAGAGCACAGTCGCACCCACAACGTTCCTCGTCACCAGGAACGGCATGTTCAGGTATGCGGCCTTCTTCTGAAGAATCGGGTCGTGCGCCATCTCTTCGATCCAGGGGAAGAAGGACTCCCCGAGGCCGAGCATGGGCAGTAGCAGGACGAAGGAGATCGGGAGGAACGCGACGAACGACAGACTTACTCTCCGGACGGACCAGTTCCACCTGGACTTGGTCATCCACGTGGCCACTGCGAGCAGCATTGCGCCCATGGACACAGCAGTGAAAAACAGCCAGTTGGAGACGTAGGACTGCCAAGCCCGGTCTGCATCGGTACTCAGTGCGAACACGAAGCCCGCCAAGCCCACCAGAAACATGCCGACGAACAGCATGTTGGCGTTCTTTGAGCGGTCCAGGTAACGAATCGAAATCTCGGACGGGACGTGGATGTGGCTCATGGCCTAGTTGTCCCCCCCAGCCGACGCATTTCCGGCCTGCTGCTGCAGCACTCTGACATAGTTCACGATGTTCCAGCGATCGAAGTGGCTGACTTGGTGGCCATAGGGAGGCATGAGACCGCGCCCCACCCGCATGATCCCGTATATGTACCCGTCGCTGTATCCGGCTACGCCCGGGCCCGAAAGGTTGTAAGCCGCCAAGAGTGGGTACTTCTCAATAATGTTGGCCTGTGCACCCACACCGGCCGGACCATGGCACACGGCACACATCCGATTGAACAAGACCTCGCCGCGGGCAAGTGAGACTTCGTCGGCCGCGACCGGATTGGCCAGCGTCTGCACGAGCGGCTGGAAGAGGTCCGCCTGCGTAAACAGCGGCGCGTTGAACCCTCGCTCCGGTTGGCCGGTATTCAGCTGTCCCGGCCCCGGAGTGATATTGCCGGCCGCAAACGGTACGCTGTTCGGCGGCGGATCGAGCGTGTTCTCATACGGGTCGAACGACCGTGAGTCGCGCATACTTCGGCCGAAGATACCCGCGAGGACGTCATCGAGGGTCGAACAGCCACTGGTGGTGGCCAGTAGGAGTAGGACTGCTCCGAAACGCGCTTTACGAAGCATGAGCCACCCCCGCAGAATCTTCCCGCAGTTCGACCGGATCCTGCCCCTGCAGAATGCCGCGGGCCTCATCCAGTCTCTCTGGAGGAGCCGTGATATAGACTCCGAAACGGCCCCCACTAAACTCGGGATCGTATACCACCATAGGCTTCAAATATGGAAGGCGACTGTTGATGAAGAGGCCGATGATCGTCGAAAGTGCTCCGAACAGGACCATCATCTCGAAGGAGATAACCACATAGGCAGGCATGGACAGGATCGGCTTACCACCCGTCACAAGCGGCCAATCCATTGATGTGAACGCAGTGAAGGCGAATCCCCCCGCTGCTCCACAGAGTCCACCCGCAAGCGTCCACACCCGAACGGGGCTTTGGTCGTAGCCCAGAGCGTCTTCGATAAGGTGCTCAGGATAGGGCATATAGGCGGTGATCTTCTTCAGCCCGCCCGCCCGCAGCTTCTCGATCGCGTTGACCGCGGAATCCACGTACTCGTATGAGGCCAGAATGCCTTTTGTCTCGCTCATCCTTCACCCCCTTCCCCACCGGCGTGAGCCGGTGCGGCGCCCCGCATGGGCGTAGGTATGACCTCTTTCAACTCAGCGATCGCCACCACCGGGATCAAGCGGGTGAAGAGAAGGAACCAGAAGCCGAACCAGGCGAAGCTCCCCACCATGATGCCCATTTCAACCATTGAAGGTCTGTAGACGCCCCACGCGAAGGGCTCGTACTCGTGATGCAACGAGGTGACGATGATCACATAGCGCTCAAACCACATTCCTATGTTGACGAAGATCGAGATGGTAAAGAGAGCCGGAATCGAATATCTGACCCGCTTGAACCACAGCATGATCGGGACGAGTCCGTTGCACACCAGCATGATCCACGTGGCCCACCAATAATGGCCGAACAGCCGAGCCCAAAAGGCCGCCCGTTCGACTTCCTCACCACTGTACCAAGCCATGAAGAACTCAGACAGGTAGGCGTAGAACACGATCATCGACGTCAGCAGGCACAGTTTGGCCATGGCGTCGTAGTGCTTCGTCGTGAGATACGCCTCGAGCCCGAAGACCTTCCGGATCGGAACGGTCAGCGTGATCACCATCGCCACGCCTGAGAAGATGGCACCGGCTACGAAGTACGGGGCGAAGATGGTGGCGTGCCAGCCAGGCACGATGCTCACCGCGAAGTCCCATGAAACCACAGAGTGGACCGACAGGACCAAGGGCGTCGCCAAAGCGGCAAGGAAGATGTACGCCTTGCCGAAGTGGTGCCACTCGCGATCCGTACCACGCCACCCGAGGGAGATCACCTTGTAGAGCTTCTTCCTGAAGCCATTCGCCGCGTCTCGCGCAGCGGCGAGATCGGGAATCGTCCCTAGGTAGAAGAAGGTGGCCGACACTGTGAAGTACGTCGTGACCGCGAAAACGTCCCACACCAAGGGCGATCGGAAGTTCGGCCACAGGAAACGGCTATTGGGATACGGAATCAGCCAGTAGGCGTGCCACACACGTCCGACGTGAATCAACGGGAAAAGCCCCGCGGTCATCACCGCGAACACCGTCATCGCCTCAGCCGCCCGATAGATCGACTGTCGCCAAGGGGCCCTGAAAAGGAAGAGGATCGCCGAAATCAACGTCCCGGAGTGAGCGATACCGACCCAGAAAACGAAGGTCGTGATGTAAACGCCCCAACCCACCGGACTGGTTAGGCCCGTGACGCCGATGCCCTGGACGATCTGAATGCCCCAGGAGACGCCCAACATGCCGATGCCGGCTATGCACAGGCCGAGCATCAGCCACCAAACCAACCCCGGCTTTCCGAGAGTCTTGAGGACGTCACGGTTGACCTGATCGAGTTGCGTCAGATCAGGATGGGGCACCGCTCCCCTAGGTTCCTTGGTCGCGGTAGCCATCAATGCTCTCCCGATTCCACGTCGTGGAACGTCACTTTCTTCAAGTAACTCACCGCCGGTTGCGTGTTGATGAGCTCGTCCAAGACTCGGTAGACCCGCGCGCTTTCGACCGACTGAGCTACACGGGAGCGTGTATCTCGGATGTTGCCGAAGACGATGGCCTCCGCCGGGCAACTCTGCTGACAGGCCGGTATGATCTCACCGTCTTGTATCACACTACCCTCGACCGCCGCTCTGTCCTGAGCGCCACGGATTCGGTGGATGCAGAACGAGCATTTCTCCATGATCCCGTTTTCACGCACCGTCACGTCCGGATTGAACGCCCAGTTCATGGGCTCGGGCGCATGTCCCAGGCCCTCGCGCACCGGTTCTTCGTCTGTGTAGGTATACCAGTTGTAGACACGAACCTTGTAGGGACAGTTGTTCAGGCAATACCGCGTCCCGACACAGCGATTGTAGACCTGTGTGTTGATCCCGTCCGGCGTGTGGTACGTGGCATAAACCGGGCACACCGGCTCGCACGGGGCATTTCCACAATGCTGGCAGATCATGGGCATGAAGCGAACGTCCAGCGGGCCTGCGTGACTCGCATCGACCGCCTCGTAGTAGCGCTCCAGCCGAATCCAGCCCATGTCGCGACCCATCGTCACCTGGCTCTCTCCCACCCAGGCCACATTGTTTTCGGACTGACAGGCCGTTACGCAGGCGCTACAACCCGTACACTTGTCTAGGTCGATGGTCATCGCCCAACGAGGCGTCTCCGGATCTCCGTACTCGCCGTGCTGCGCACCCTCAAGCGGGAAGTCCTGTGGACGGCCCTCGGTTTCGACCGGAACGAATCCGCCGACTCCCTGCAGCTCCTGCAAGGGGCCGTTTCCGTCCTCTTCCTCTGCGTGATCAGCCTCCGCGGTCAGTGCGCTCAAGGCCACTGCCGGCGTGATGGGTCGATTGCTTTGAACATCCGAGCCGGAGATCGTCGCCAGCGCGCGACGCTCGCCTGTCGGCGTCACCGTGACCTTGGTGGCGAAGTGGACCAGCCCACCCGAAAGCGCCTCAGACTCGGCCGGAAGCAGATCCAGCGGATTCACGCCATTGCCATCCGAGAACCGGCCGGCTCCCTCATGGCCACCGCCCATCGGCACCGCCACCACGTTCTCGCGGATCCCCGGATACGTCCAAACCGGCAACTCCACAGAACCGTTGTCGGTCGAAAGAATCACCATGTCGCCGTTGCGGAGTCCCATCGCCGCCGCTCGGTCGGGATGCATTTCGACCCATGAGTGCCAAGTGATCTTGCTGACCGGATCCGGCAATTCGAGCAACCACGGACGATTCGTATTTTGCGAACCATGCCCGAATCGGGAAGACGGGTACACCATCAGGTGAAGGTCACCTGGCCCGTCGAAGTCGGGTGGATCGAAGACCAAAGCGCGATCCGGCTGCCTGAGCTGTTCGGCAACGCCCGTTTGGCTCCCGCCCAGCTCAACCACTCCGGACTTCAGTGCCTCCTGCCAGAAGACCTCGAAGTCCGCGGTGCCAGTCGACGCGGCCACCGTCTGCCAGCGAGATTGGAGGTGATCGTGGAACGTCGCGGCCCCGAGATCCTGGCCCATTAACGAGTCCACCGATAGAAGCACATCCCCCGTTTGGCGCGTGTCGAAGTGCGGCACCGGCCTCATCGCGGGCTGCTGAATCGCCCATGACCCGGGACGGACCGCTGAGTCACCCCAGGACTCCAGGAAGTGGCGGTCCGGAAGCACGAGGTCGCACAACGCTGTCGTCTCATCGGGAGAGGACGCGAAGGACACCTTGAAGGGGACACTCTCAAAGGCCGCACGGAACCCCGAGGAAGCAGGCAGCGCATAGATCGGGTTGCTGCCGTGGATCATGACGGCCCCCACGACACCCTGGCCGATCAACTGCATTACGCGCTCCACCCCCGAGTACCCGAACGCCGGAGCATTGAGCTGCGGCGCCGAGTAGTGCAGGGTGCGACCCACGTTCCCCGCCACGGAGTTAAGAACGGCCACGGCAAGATTCGCCGCGGTAGCGTTCCGGTGCTGCCCGGCAACGCCCGGCCCCAGCGCCAGACTGGGTCCCTCGGCGAACTGGATAGCCAGTTCACGGATGTTCTCGGCCGGGATGCCCGTAGCCTCGGAAACGTTCTCCGGGGTATACGCGTTGACGATATCGCGGTAGGGACCGGCACCGGCACCCGCACCCGAAATCACGTTGGCCATGGCAAGAGCGACCAGCGACTCGCTACCAGGCTGAATCGGGAGCCACTCGTCTGCGTTCTGACCTGTGAGCGAGAGACGGGATCCGACGAATACGAAGCGGCCCTTGGAGCCCCGCTCATCCACCCCACTCATGCGGGAGAACGCCCGCGCATCACGCACGGGTGATAGCCAACTCTCCAAGAAGTCGGCCCCGAAGGAGACCAGCATCTCAGCCTCTTCGATGTCATACCAGGGCACCACGTTCCTCCCAAACGCGATGCGACCGGCCTCGCGGAGAGGGGCGTCAGCGAGGGGATCGAAGCGTACTACACCTCCACCCGTCGCTCTGGCAAACGACTCCATCAGGGTCATCATTGAAGGGCCTGCGAAACCCGTAAGGGTCAGGTGCTGCCCCGCCGCCGCAAGGCCGTCAGCCAGACGCTGCTCGGCCTCGTCCCACGATATCGGCTGCAACTCACCGTTCTGCCGAGCCATCGGTCCCGTGAAGCGGTCCGGGTTGTAGAGCCCTTGGACGCTCGAGTGTCCTCTCGAGCAAAGCGCGCCACCGGATACGGGATGATCAGGGTTCCCCTCCACCTTGACGACCCGCCCCTCGCGGGTGCGCACCCACATGCCACATCCGGCCTCGCACTCACCACAAACCGAGGCGTACCAAGTGGCAACACCGGGGGTGATTTCTTCAGGAGGAACCACATAGGGCATTAGCTTCTCGACACTCTCGGTCGAGCAGCCCACCATTCCGGCTCCCGCACCACTGACGCCGAGAACCTTCAGGAACTCGCGTCTCTTCAGTCCGTCGCTCATCGACTTGGTCCCGGTATCAGTAGTGGCAAACCGAGCAGTCCCTCGAGACGTCACGTTCGATGTGACAGCTCACGCACCAACCCATAGAAAGTGGTTGATTGACTTCCGCGAGGACCCCCATCTCCTGCACAGGGCCGTGGCACTCGGCGCAATCGACTTGCGCGGCGATGTGCCTCATGTGCGGAAAGTGGACGTGGTCGGCGACCTTATATATGCGAACCCAAGGAATGGGCTCTTGGTTGGTCCAGTACTCGCGTACCTTGGCGATCTCAGCCTGCTGCCGCTCGTCGGTACCCCCTATGATCTGGTGGCACCCGATGCATGTCCGGACAGGCGGAATTCCGGCGTCAACCGACCGTTCCGCCGAAAAATGGCAGTATTGGCAATCGATCCGGTCGATACCGGCATGAACATTATGCGGAAAAGCGATTGGCTGAACGACGTCGGTGGTCGCCCCGTTCGTCGCTTCCGGTTCCTGCGTCTCACTGCTGTCCTGAGTCTGAACGAACACCAACGAACCCAGAGTGGCAAGCGCGACGATCAATGCGCCTATCCATCGCTTTGTCATAAAGAGCTGCCGCCCGAAAGAGGGGTGGGTCGGAGCAAGAGTTATCTGCCTGAAACGGCAGGAACCTACCCGAGCCCCAGGGTCGTGTCAACGCTCCACGAGCGCCCAAAAAGAACCTTTTTCTCCGCGTGAGTGTTATACTTTTCCCCTTCTGGAAAAAGGCCTCGGAGAACCCGGACCGGAGTAGGACTTGTCCGACACGACCGCCATCAGTGACGTACTTCCGACTGTCGATCTACTCGAGCGTTTGATCAGTGAGGTCGAGCAGGTCTTCCACGGAAAGGAAGAGGTCGTACGTCTTTCCGTCTCTGCTCTGCTCTCCCGGGGGCATATCCTTTTCGAAGACGTCCCCGGGGTCGGCAAGACGACACTCGCCCATGCCCTCGCCACCGCGCTCGGTCTCTCATTCAGGCGGATTCAATTCACGAGCGATCTCCTGCCTTCAGATGTGTTGGGCGTCTCCATCTATAACCCCCGAACCTCCGAATTTGAGACGAAGCCCGGGCCGATCTTCACCAATTTGGTGCTAGCGGACGAGATCAATCGTGCGCCGCCCCGCACCCAGAGTGGGCTGCTCCAAGCCATGGAAGAGGGTAAGGTGAGCTTGGACGGCAAGACCTTTGAGCTACCGCAACCCTTTATGGTCATGGCCACCCAGAACCCGCTCGAGCACCACGGGACGTACCCGCTCCCTGAGAGTCAGATGGACCGCTTTCTGATGCGGGTCACAATCGGCTATCCCGGGGAGGTCGCCGAGCGACGGATCCTCAAAGAGTCGGCCGACGAAGGGGAGTGGGAACTCCGGATCAAGTCGGTCCTCACGCCGGGCCAGGTCCTTTCTTTGCAAGAACAGGTGGACACCGTCCGAGCGGAGGAATCTCTGATGACCTATCTGATGGAGATCGTACGTCGAACTCGGGTCGAGCCGCGTCTCCGTATGGGGGTCAGTCCTCGCGGCGCGATCGGCCTCTACCGTGCCTCGAGGGCCTACGCCCTTCTCAGCGGCAGGGACTTCCTCATCCCGAGTGACATTCAGCACCTCGCGGGACCTTGTTTGGCGCACCGGATCCTCCCGATCGGGGCAACGGCAGCGACTCACGAGGCGCACGAAGTGGCTGTCGCGATCGTAGACGAGATCCTCGAGGACGTCTCGGTCCCCGTGTAACGCGGCCGAGAGCAGGCGGATGAACGTTCTCGAGTCTGTGGCCGCGCTCCCCGCCGAGCTTCTCGCCGAACCTCTAGCAATCCTTCGTGCCTCCTGGCGTCGCCTACGGGCATGGCGGCGCATCCGCTTTACGGTCGGGGGAGCGGTGTTCACGGCGGGTGCGTTCGCGACTGGCTTCGCCGCCGTCAACACGGGCAACAATCTGCTCTACCTGCTGTTGGGAGCCATGCTTGGATTCATCGCCCTTTCGGGATGGCTCTCGGAGCAGGCCCTGCGGGGGCTCGAGGTCAGGCGACGCACGCCCCAGGGGGTCACCGTGGGCAAGACGTTTAGGATCAGCTATCACGTGACGAGTCGCAAGCGTCGGATCCCCACTCTCGCCGTCCATCTTCTCGAATCCGGACTTCCCGGAGCCGCGTTCATCGCGCGGCTCGATCCGGGCGAATCGGTTACCGTCCGGTCCGAGAATCATTTCATACGCCGAGGAATCTACCCGCTCGAGACGCTCACTCTCTCGACGGCATTTCCATTCGGGCTCTTTACCAAGAAGCGAGACATCCCGCTCACTGGGGAACTCGTGATCTGGCCGCGGGCAGACCGGTCGGTCGCTTTACCCACGCCCCCTGGAGGTCGGAACATGCCGCGCTACTCCGACGCCAACGGAGCCACGCTGGGAGCACGCGGCGAGTTCCGAGGCCTACGCGAATACCGAGCGGGCGACGACCCTCGTGACGTCCACTGGAGGTCGACCGCGCGGACCGGCCAGCCCATGGTGCGAGAGTACGATCAGGACTCGGCGGAGACGTTATGGATTTGTCTCGACACCCGTGACGAGCCTGGCGATCACGCAGAGGGCGCGGTGGAGACGGCGGCCTCCCTGGCGGCCCGTGCTTATCACGACGGGAGGCGCTTTGCCCTGGTCACGCCCTCGGGCCAGGTGGATTCCGGGATGGGGTCGGCTCAACTCGAACGCTTACTCGACGTACTCGCCCGGGGGGATTTTCAACAATCGGGACCACGCTTGTCGCCACCAGCTGACCCGGCCCGGTGCGTTCTGGTATCCATGTCGGGTTCTGGCCGCTCCTCGTACGGCGCCTACGTGCCGGCCGGGAGATGGGCGGACGATAGCACAAGCGAAGATGCCGTCGGACAGGAGAGCCTCGCCGGATGAGCCTCGAGCTTCTCCACCGTCGGATGGTGGTCGGGATGAGCCTCGTCGCCCTCATGGCATTCGCCGGCGGCGCCGGCTTCGAGCCGTTGAGCACAATTCTAGCGGGTACCGCCCTCTGCCTTGCCTTTTTCTGGCAACCGGACCACGATCTTTCCCTCCGTCTCGAACAGTTTTGGCTGCTATCGGCCGCCATCCTGGTAATTCGTTCGCTGTACCACGTTTTCCTCGTCGGGGACGACGTGGTGATTCCCGTCGTCGACGTGCTCCTCCTCTTGCTCAGTGCCGAGGCCCTCCGATCGTTGGAGGCCCCCAACGACGCTCGACTCTACTCGCTGACGTTCGCACTCCTCTTAGCGTCGACCGCGTATCGCCCGGGCATTCTGTTTGCCCTGGCGTTCGTCAGCTATGTCGCTCTCGCAACCGTTGCCTTGACGGTGGGGCATCTGCAACGGATAACACCTGCAGGACGCGAGATCGCACTCGATCGGAGTTTTCTGTTTGCTATGGCCGGCCTTTCGGGGGTCGCACTCCTGATGAGCGGCATCGTGTTCGTCGCGTTCCCGCGATTCTCTCAAGGATGGGCCTCACGTGGCGAGGTTCTGGCCACCTCGATCGCCGGCTTCGCCGACGAGGTCTCGATCGGAAACCATGGCTCAAGAATCTTCCCGAACCCGGAGATCGTGTTCCGGGTCGAGTTCCCAGATGGCCAGCCTTCCAACATGGGCGGCCTCCACTGGCGGGGCAGATCCTATGACCGCTTCGATGGAGTCCGGTGGAGCCGTTCCCCTGCGCTGCCCCCCTCGCTTGGAATGGATCGCTGGTACGCCGCCTGGCAGCCCGACCGGATCCGTCAGAAGATCTACGCCGCGCCCCTAGACGTACGTGTGCTCTTCGCGCTCCATCCATTGCTAGAGGTGCAGTCCGACAATCCGCGCGTTCAACCACTCCTCGACAACTCCGGTGACCACATCTACTGGGGCCCAGGAAGCCCGTCCTACGAGGCGGTATCGGTGGACGGCCGGCCCGATTCCGAGGCCCTGCGGGCCGCAACGTCGGGGTTCGCGCCGGCCCGGAATCACTTCACTCAGTTGCCGCGTCTATCTCAGCAGGCCGTGGACCTTGCCCGGTCCCTGACTCAGGGACTCGACAACAACTATGACCGTGCGGTCGCTATCGAGTCGTTCTTCCACAGCGAATTCGGCTATACCCTAGACCTTCCTCGTTCAGCGCGCGAAGCGACACTGGAGCACTTCCTGTTCGACCGAAGGGAAGGGCACTGCGAGTACTTCTCGACAGCCATGGTCGTGCTGCTGCGCACCCTTGGGGTCCACGCGAGAGAGGTGAACGGATTTCTCGGCGGCCAATGGAACGAGTTCGGGCAATACCTAGCTGTGACTCAGAACGAAGCGCACTCCTGGGTAGAGGTCTGGTTCCCGGGTTACGGATGGGTCGCCTTCGACCCTACTCCGGCCGGGGCCGGCACATCCGAGGCCATCACCTCTTGGCTGTGGCCGGGACGATTCCTGTTGGACGGGCTCCAACATCAATGGAACAAGTGGATTCTGGACTACGACCAGGAGTCACAGTCGGGACTGATCAGGCGCGCCTCAGAGATCTTCAGTCGCGATCAATTCACGAGCCAGGACAGCAAGCCTATAGCGCGCGACCCGGCCGTGATCTTCTGGGGTGCGCTGATGATCCTCGCGCTCGGGCTGAGCTTATACTGGAGCAACAAGAGACCGTCAGGGGGGCCGGAGACGCGGCTCTACCTGAGACTGCGTGAGAGTTGCTGTCGTTCCGGGCTGGTTCCTGGCGAGGGTGTGACTCCCCTCACCTTAGTGAACGAGCTCGCACGGCGAGGGCACCCGGCACATCGGCCGGCCCAGCGCCTGGTGAGGATGTATCTGCGCTCACGGTTCGGCGGCCACGCGTTGGATGATACGGATCAAGAAGAGATGAAAACCGCGCTTTCCGCCGTGCAGAGAGCCCTCCGAAGCGAGGGCAGACCGTCGGCTTCGTCTACTCCGTCGTAGCGGTCCGGTTGGGGCGATGCTAATTTTTGGTCATGACGACGCAGCTCGATCCACCGACTCCGCCCCCCCCCTCCAACGGACAGCACCTTGCGACCATCAGTCACGATGGTCGCTTCTGGGAGGTCTACCTCGAGTTCGACGACGATCCCCGACGGCCGTCGAACTATCGAGGGCTGTTGTGCTTCTCGCCGGCCGACAACAAGGGAGACGAGCTGGCCCTGCGGACCACCGCCATTCTCATTGAGGACTCCTACGAAGAAGCCGTGCGCAAAGCCCGTGCCTTCGAGGAGCACCAGCTCCAGGGTCTCTTGCGGTCGGTGCTACCCGACGCAGATTTACCCTAGGGGAGTCGGATCATGAGGACTCGCGCACCCAGCGCATGAGTTCGGGAAGCGTCGGCCGCTTCCCCTGCATGAGAATTCCCACCCTGTAGATTCGCCCCGCTACCCACGCCACAGCGACCACCGTCAGCGCCACCAGGACCAGTGAGAGTCCGACTTGCCAGAGCGGTGCGCCACCGATGTATCTGGGAAACATGAGTACGGGAGAGAAGAAGGGCACGAACGAGAGCCACGTCGCAAGCGGACCGTTCGGATCTTCCATGGTCGGAGCCAGAAACATCATCGGAACGATCAAGAGCATCGTCACCGGCAACTGAGACTGCTGGGCCTCCTCGTCACTCGAGCACATCGCGGCCACTGCCGCGTATAGGCTGGAGTACAGGAAGTAGCCCGTGACGAAGAACGCCAGGAAGAGCACGATCCCTCCCCCGATTGGGAGAAGATCCAAGAGCTCCTTGACCTCGAGGAGTTCGGGCCGGGCCACAACCAGGTAGGGAAGCCCGACGGTCGCGAGCAGCACCAGGCACAACATCCAAATTGCAAGCTGCGTGAGACCGACGGCGCCGACGCCCAGAATTTTTCCCAACATCAGCTGCCACGGTTTGACGGTCGAAATGATGATTTCGACGATCCGTGTCGTCTTCTCCTCTAGGACTGCCCGCATGACCTGCACGCCATAGAGCAGGATCACCATATAAAGCATGAAGGCACCTACAAACCCCGCCACCATACCGGCTTCCCGTTCCCCGTCCGCAAGTCCGTATTCGACCAGGTTCACGTATTGGATGTCCCCGCCCGAGAGGAGGGCATCAAGACCCTGCTCGTCCGAGCGCGTCTCTCCAAGGCGGCTCCTGAGAACCGACTGCACGACAGCGCGTTGGATCCTCATTCGGCGTACGGTACCGGGTTTTTCGTTTCCTCGGAATACCGCGTTCCCCGCGGACATCGTCTCGTCATCCAGAAGCAGAAATCCACCGATCTGACCTTCGGCGATGCGCTCATCCAACTCCTGGATCACGTCCTGCGTATACGGGACCCTCTCCACCTCGAACGACTCACCGAGACCCTCCACCACATCGTTATAAAGGGCGCCGGTCTGGTCCACGATCACAATGACGCGCTCACGTGCATCGCTCCGAGCTTCCATGATGATTGGAATGGCCATCCCGGCGATCATCAGTAGTGGAATACCGGCCGTACTGAGTATGAACCACCGATTGCGGACCCGTTGAAGGTACTCGCGTCGAATAACTGCCAGAACAATCTTCATGCGACACCCCCAAGGTTTGCTGACACCCCGGCCGGCAAACCTGCGTCACCTGCGGCATCCGATCCGGCATGGCGCACGAAGATCTCATGCAAGCTCGGCTCGACGATCTCGAAGCGGTGGATCGTGACGTTCGCTGCGACACCACGGTGCAGAACGACTTGGGCGTCCCCCCCTTCGACGAGCAGAAGCCGAACCCCCGTGTCCGTCGCTTCAACCATGTCGACCTCCGGCCCCCTCAGCCAGCCGTCATCTCCTTCGAAGTCCACCGCAACCGCCCCACTCCGCTCCAGCCGCTTCAGTTCCTTGAGTTCTCCGTCCAGCATTTTCTTGGCCTTGGAGATGAGACAGACTCTTTCACAGAGCCTCTCAGCCTGACCCATGAGATGGGTTGAAAACAGGACCGTCGTCCCCATGTCGTGGAACTCGCGGACAATGTCCTCCAAGACATCCTGGTTGATGGGGTCGAGTCCACTGAAAGGCTCGTCCAGAATCAGTAGGTCGGGCTCGTGCAGAACCGTTCCGATGAACTGCACCTTCTGCTGCATCCCCTTGGAGAGGTCTTCGATTTTCTTCTCCGCCCACCCCTCCAAGCCAAGACGCTCCAGCCATTTTCCGGAACGCTCCCGCGCGGTGCGTCGAGCCATTCCTCGAATCTCCCCGAGAAACTCGAGTTGCTCGATCACCTTCATTTTCTTGTAGACGCCACGCTCCTCCGGGAGATAGCCGACCTGCTGGCGCATGGGCCCGTCCGACGCGCCCCCGAGCAGGGTTACGGAGCCTTCGTCAGGGAGAAGAATCCCCATCATCATGCGGATCGTAGTCGTCTTCCCGGATCCGTTGGGTCCGATAAGACCGTAGATGGTTCCGCGCGGAATCTCGAGAGAAAGTCCCGAGACGGCGGTGTGATGGCCGAAGCGCTTTGTGACATCCGACAGGACTACGGCAGAAGCGGTTCCGTTCGAGGCGATCAGCTGTTCCTCCCTTTGCTGGTGTTGTGGCGGCGTCCTCTCCCCATACGGGCACGCACAGCTCCATCTTCAAAGCCCACCGTGGATTCAGAAGCGGCGGTTGCCGCCACCCCTAAAGTCTATAGATTTCGCCTGTTATTTACTAACCAAGAGGAGGCCGGATGGCCATCTATCGTACGCTCTTTTACGCGGACGTGACTATCGGTGTTGGGGGACGGGTCACAATCCCCCAGACTCTACGGGACGCCTTGAGACTGAATCCCAAGGACACCATGACCGTGCGTGTGGAGGAGACATCAGAAGGCAAGCGGCAAATGGTCTTCTGGCGCGCGGAAGAACAGCCTGAGGAGTAAGGGCCTCTATCCCCTTTACTCGTCTTCTAGATCGACCCAACTGACGAGTCCTGCGAAGACCGACGCACCGTCGTGATGCCACCATGGCGGGGGCCACGGCGCACCCTCGAAGGAAGTGACCCTCGTAACACCGGTCCTTCCAAGGACTGTGGCCAAATATTGTCGCCGATCCGTCGCCCCGGACAACGCCACTGTCTGTAGGTGAGGGCCAACGTCGGCAAGTAGTTGGGGCACATCGTCCAGGTCCGGCACGGGCTTCACGTAGATCACTCGGTTCTGGCACGAGAGAGTGAACGCAGAGCTCTCTTGATAGATGACTGTCCACGATCCCCGGTCGCCGATGTGCACCGCCACCTCGTCTCCCGAAGCCTCCTGCATCTCGGCCGCCCCTCGCGATTGATGCAGTAGTGACGCTTCTTCAGGGGTTAGACGGCCCCCCGGGATCGCGTTCTCCAGCTCCCCCATCGCCTCGGCAAGTACACCAGCCCATTCCTTGGCCGTCGTAGATCCGCCGGCCTCCACATAGAGCACGTGAGGTGAGACGCATCCACGCTGATCGAAGGTGGACACCGCGAGAGCCGCAGCGGAAGCCGTCTGCCGCGCATTGGCCCCACTCAGGGCGTCCCGCCCGATCAATCCGACGCTCACTCGATGGTGGTAAGCCAGGAAGCGGGACGTAACGGGGGTGCGATCCCTCAGCGCGGCGACGGATTCTCCACCGCCATAGGCCACCACGACACTGGACTCCCGCAGCGCCAGCGCCTCCGCCGGGCTTCGTCCGCCCGGCCAATACACTACGGCTACGGCGCGCCCCAGCCCTGCATCTACCTGGGCCAGTGCTCGCGCGAACACTACGGGTAGCACGACGTCGCCCCTTCCCGGCTTGAGGAGCACCGCTGACTTGACCAGGAGCGAACGGATCATCGATGAGACGCTCACGCCCGGAACCGTTCCTGCCCCGACGTGAAAGCTGAGGTCCGAGCCAACAGCGTGTAGCTTCCGCCCAGAGTCGAGCACTCGAAACTCGTCCAAAACCTCCGGGACCCGAAACTCCCGCTCTAGCAATTCGGTCAGACGGTCGGACGTCCAATCTTTGGCCATGCCGGTCAGAACGAGGTCCGCCATCTCGGCGGACAGGCCCGCCGTGGGCACGAGCCAGTTCAGCGCCTCCCCCCGTAGCGAGTCCTCAGGATCCAGCAAACGCTCGGCGGCTCGCCCGATGCTATCGACCAACTCACGGACCGGACGCTCTTTCAGCGCCTCCCCCGAAACTCGGAGGTTCTCGATCAATTCGGTCCAAGCCCGGTCGTCGAGGACGGGATAACGCACGGCAACGCCCGGCTCGGCCTCGAGGTCCTCCCACTGTGCTTCAGGCTCGAATCCACCGGGAAAGCACGCTGCATCAAAGGGCGTTCTCTCCATGTCTACACGACACCTGAGAGGAGGTCGTCCATCGCCAACGAGCACCCGCGGGGCTCGGCACCGTCCACGCGTCCGAACACGCGAAGTCCGCCCTTCGCATCGAGGGTCCCCAGATCCTCGGTCAAAACACCCATCACCGAGCCGAGGTTGGCTAGGTCGTAGTGACAAAGAAGTCCCTCCTCTCCCACGGGGAGGGGCGCCAGCGAGACAGGGTCGAGGACCCTGGTCCGCATCCAAGGCGGCGCGAAGTGGGCGCGCT